>Ga0194060_10000215_pt1 | contig 40697 bp, 33 predicted proteins | sample SepL225m_MetaG_FD_163427 | JGI IMG/M metagenome (GOLD analysis project Ga0194060, IMG submission 163427) | Anoxic zone freshwater microbial communities from boreal shield lake in IISD Experimental Lakes Area, Ontario, Canada - Sep2016-L222-5m | ecosystem: Environmental > Aquatic > Freshwater >...
GGCGGACGCGATGAATCGCGCCCCTGCCACTTTTGCCGCAATGGTCCGACACACGGGCCAGCCTTCGTCCCGACCGGACGGCGATCGGTCGCGCCCCTGCCACTTTTGTCGGAATGGTCCGACACACAGGCCTGCCCTGCGTCCGCCAGCCTGCCTGGTGTCTGCCCGCCCCGTGTCGGCCCGACCGCTCGCGGCCCGCCACCTATCCCGGATACAATATTTCTCGTAGCGCCATGCCATCCATGATTTTCCGCAAAGGTCTCGACATGAAGTCGGCGGTGGCCGCCGAACTCGAGGTCGATTACCGCAGCCCGCTGGTGGACGAACTCAAGGCGGGCGATTTCACGTACCGTTCGGAGCGCCTCACGGTGCACCTGGCCCGCGAGTTCGGATTTTGCTACGGCGTGGATCGCGCCGTCGACTACGCCTATCAGACCCGGCGCAGGTTTCCCGACGCCAGGGTGTACCTGACCGGCGAAATCATCCACAACCCCCACGTCAACGACAAGCTGCGGAGCAGCGGCATCCGGTTCCTCGACGCCCCGGGAGAATCGATCGACGCCCTGCGTGCCGCCGATGTCGTGATCCTGCCTGCCTTCGGCGTCAGCATCGACATGCTCGAGCGGCTCGACCGGCAGGGCTGCACGTTGGTCGACACCACGTGCGGGTCGGTGCTCAATGTCTGGAAGAACGTGCGCCGCTACGCGGCCGACGGCTTTACCTCCGTCATTCACGGCAAGGTGCACCACGAGGAGACGCGCGCGACCGCGTCACAGGCTGTTCAATCGCCAGCGGGGCGCTACCTCGTCGTCTTGAACAGCGACGAAGCCGGCCTGGTCTGCGACTACATCGCCGGCCGATCCGATCGCGCCTCGTTTGCCAAGCGCTTCCAGGGCGCGTTCTCGGACGGATTCGACCCCGACCGCGATCTGCTTCGCATCGGCCTCGCCAATCAGACGACGATGTTGATGTCCGAATCGCTCGAGATCAGCCAACGGCTCAAAACGGCGATGGTCGCCCGTTATGGCGCCGACGCGCTGGCGGACCACTTTCGCGCCTTCGACACGATCTGCAGCGCGACGCAGGACCGGCAGGACGCGGTGGTGGCGCTGCTCAACCACTTCCGGCTCGACCTGATGCTGGTGGTTGGCGGGTACAACAGCAGCAATACCGCCAATCTCGCTCGCATCTGCGCCGAACGGGTCCCGACCTATCACGTGGCCGACGACGCCGCGCTCTCGTCCCCGTTGTTCCTGCGCCACAAGCCCGTGGGGTCCAGGACCGAGGAGATCACGGCCGCGTGGCTTCCGTTGACCAGGCCGGTCAACATCGGCCTGACGGCCGGGGCGTCGACGCCGGATAGTCAGGTTGGCGCGGTGATTCGAAAACTGGCCGCCTTTGTCGCCCAAGGCGGCACGCCTGCAGTGTCTCCCCCAGAGGACAGATCCCCCGTCATGTAACGATCGGATCGGGTCGATCCACGCCTCTGACCGCGGGTGCTTCATCCCGGGTCTGGCCGCTCCCAATCGGAGCTAACTCGCTGTAAACGTCCGGCTTCCGCCTGTCGTAAGTCCTCACAGAATGTGGAGGTGTCGATCTGCCATGATGTCCCAGCGGCGCGTCATTCTGCTGATGCTGGCCCTGTGTGCCAGCGTGTCGTCGATGGCCATCGCCCAGGGGACCACCGCCGGACCACCGCCCCAGGGGCCTCCGGGAGCCGGTCCCGGCCGTTCCAGTGGCGCGGCGTCACAGGCGTTTTCGTTCAAATGGTGGCAGGACGCCAGATTCAAGACGGAATTGACGCTGGCCGTCGACCAGTGCAGGCGCGCCGAAGACGTCTATCAGGCGATTCTTCCCAGGATGACCGCGGATAAGGAAGAATTGGATCGGCTCGAACGGCGACTCTCCGAAGTGATTGCCACCGGGGTGCTCCCCGAGGCAGATGTCGTCAAATTGATTGATCAGGCCGAGACCGCCAGGGCCCAGCTGGGCAAGGCCCGTACGTTGATGATTTATCGGTTGCGGCAGATTCTAACGCCGGATCAGCGGCTCAAGATGAAGGCGCTGCATGACGAATGGGAAAAGCAGCGGCGGCAGGGTCCGGTGCGGAAGCGGCCCGCCGGGTTGCCGCGCGAGGGAGGACTGTTGTGAAGAGGCCAGGTTTTCTGAGGGTTGTGATCATGCTCGCGGGCGCGCTGACGGTTGGCGCGGCGCCGGCCGCCGCGCAGTCGGCACCCGACGCGAAGGCTGCCGCCGAGAAGGCCCGAATCGAGGAGTTGACGAAATACGCGCGCGACAAGTACGACGAGGTCCGGCAGCAGGCCGCCCCGCAGCGGCCCTCACTCGAGGAGCGCGCACAGGCGCGTCCGGTCATCAAGCTCACGCAGGACGAGGCGGTGAAGCGGGCCCTCGACAACAACATCGAGTTGACGGTGGCGCGGATGAATCCCCAGCTGCAGGACATGTCGCTGGAGTCGTTCTACGCGGCGTACCTGCCCAATCTCACGTCCACCGTCAACGCGGGCTCCAACAATCCGCTGCCCACCTCGCTCCTCAACGGCGGCACCAGCGTGACGAGCCAGACGCAAACCTACAACGCCGGATTGACGAAACTGATGCCGTGGTACGGCGGCAACCTGACCGCCTCGTTCAACAACAACCGGACCAACACCAACAGCACCTTCGCCACCCTCAACCCGCAGTACACGGCCAGTGTGAGCGCGACGTACACCCAGCCCTTGTGGCGCAACTTCAAGATTGACGCGACGCGCCTGTCGATTCTGACGGGCAAGATCACCCGGGAAGTGACAGACGTCCAGCTGAAGTCGACCATCGTCAACACGCAGGCCAACACGCGGAACGCCTACTGGAACCTGGTGTACGCGATTCAGGCGCTCGAGGCGGCGAAACAGTCGTTGGCGCTGGCCGAGCGGCTGGTGCAGGACAACCAGACGCGCGTCGAAGTCGGCACGCTGGCGCCGATGGACGTCATCAGCGCGCAGGCGGAAGAGGCGACACGCCGGCAGACGCTGACGGCGGCAGAGGCCACACGTCGAACCGCCGAGATTACGCTCAAGCGTCTCATCGTCAGCGGGACCGACGACGCGATGTGGAGTTCCACGATCGAGCCGTCGGACCGGGTGAACGTGGAGCGGACGCCGGTCAATCTCGAAGCGGCCATCGTCGCGGCGCTCACGCAGCGCACCGATCTGATTCAGGCCCGTCGCACCATGGACAGCAGCGACATCACGATCAATTACCTGAACAATCAGCTCAAGCCGCAGCTGGATCTGGTGGCGACCTACGGCACGCGAGGCCTCGGTGGGAACACGTTCGTGTTCGACAGTACCAGAACGAACGTGATCGGGACGATTCCCGGCAACTGGCTGGACGCCGGACGCATGCTGACCAAGTTCGACTATCCGAACTGGACGCTGCAGCTGAATTTCGCGTACCCGCTTGGCAACAGTACGTCCGACATCGCCCACGCCAAGGCCCGGGTGCAGTACAAGCAGGCGCAGACGCAGCTGCACGCCACCGAATTGCAGGTGGCGACCGACGTCACCAACGCCGCGCTCAACGTGGAGAGCACGCTGCGGCGACACGACGCCACGGTCGCCGCGCGCCAGTTGTCGGAGAAGAAACTCGAAGCCGAGCAGAGCAAGTTCGAAGTCGGCATGTCATACAACTACCTCGTCGTCCAGGCACAGCGCGACCTCAACGATGCGCGCAACGCCGAATTGAGGGCGGCGCTGGACTACCGTATCGCACTCACCGAATTCGACCGGGTGCAGATCACCCCGGTGTCGGGTGGGGCGGGCGGCGTGGCCGTAGTGACAGGGCGGTAGACGCGCCCGCGGTGACCCACGCGACGGACGTGGCGGCGACAGGCCGACCCGACGATTCGGGAGCGGCAGGCGGAAACGAACCCGATGAAGAGCGACAGGCCGGAGCCTGACGCGAACAGGGCGGAGACGGGCGACCCATCAACGCAGGAAGTTCCGCACGACGCACGGGTGACCCCGTCGTCCACGCGGCCGGATCACACATGAAGAAGCTCATTATTACTCTGATCGTTCTGGCGGTTATTGCCGGCTCTGTCGGCGCGTATTACAAATACGGGCGGGCCGAAGACGAGGTGAAGTTCTCGTTCCTGTCGGTCACCCGCGGCGACGTCACCGAATCGGTCGGCGCCACCGGCACGCTACAGGCCGTCAATACGGTGCTGGTCGGCAGCCAGGTGTCGGGCAACATCAAGGCGCTGTACGCCGACTTCAATTCGATTGTCCGCAAGGGCCAGGTGATTGCGGAACTCGACCCGTCGCTGTTCCAGACCCAGATCGAACAGGCCAAGGCCAACCTCATTCGGTCGCAGACCGACCGCGACCGGCTCAAGGTGACGCTCGACGACACCCGCAACAAGTTGAAGCGCACGCAGAGCCTGTTCGAGCGCAAGATCGCGACGCAGCAGGATCTCGAGACCGCGGATGTCAACGTGCGGTCGGCCGAAGCCCAACTGAAGTCGGCCGAGGCGGCCATCGTTCAGTCGCAGGCGTCCCTCAATCAGACCCAGGTGAGCCTCGACCATACCGTGATCACCGCACCGATCGACGGCATCATCATCAATCGCGCGGTGGACGTGGGCCAGACCGTGGCGGCCAGCATGAACGCCCCCACGATTTTCATCATCGCGGCCGACCTCACCAAGATGCAGGTGCTCGCCAAGGTCGACGAGTCGGATGTGGGCCGAATCCGTCCGCTGCAGGTTGTGCGCTTCCGCGTCGATGCGTTTGCCGGCGAAGAGTTTTTCGGATCGGTCTCGCAGGTGCGGTTGAATCCCATCGTCTCGCAGAACGTCGTCACCTACGACACGGTGATCAACGTGCCGAATCCGAACTTGAAGCTCAAGCCCGGCATGACGGCCAATGTCACCCTTGAGATCGCCAAGCGGACCGACGTGTTGCGCGTGCCGAACGCGGCCTTGCGCTACAGGCCGAACAAGGACATCTTCGACGCGCTGACCCTGCCGGTTCCCCCCGAACTGGTCAGCGGCACACGCGGACGCGGCGGCCAGGGCAATCAGGGCGGTGGCATGGGCGCACCCGGCGGCACTCGCGGGGGCGCGGCGGCCCCGGTACCGGCCCCAGCACCCGCCCCAGCACCCGCGGCAGCACCCGCTCCCGGGGCGACCGCACCGGCGCCTCAGGCCGGCAACGCCCAACCGCAGAAACCCGCGGCTCCAGATCAGGCGGCGTCTCAAGGACCAGGCCGCGGGCGCCAGCCAGGCGAGGGCGATGCGAGGGGGGGCGGTCGGCAACGCGGCGAAGCCGGTCAGCAGGGCGTTGGCCAGCGTGGCGAAGGCCAGCAGGCTTCCGGCGGCCAGGGCGGAGGCCGGGGCGGTCGTCAGAACATGCAGGAACGAATGGCGGCCATGACGCCGGCCGAGCGAGACGCCTTTATCGCACGGATGAAGGAACGGGGATTCGACCCGGCCAATCCGTCCTCCGGGCGCGGCGGGCGCCGCGGCGACGGCAGCGGCGGCGGGCGCGGCGGCACAGGCACGCCGTCGGCCGACCGCACCGGCGGCCTGGCGGATCTGGCGGCGTCCAAGCCGAACGCGCAGACCATCGACCAGTTGTTCGGACCGCTGCCCGTCACCTCGGCGATGGGGCGGGTCTGGGTTGGCATGGCGGCGTCGCCGACCACCGCGGCCAAGCTGAACTCGGTGCGGTTGCGCATCGGAATCTCTGACGGCACGTGGACCGAACTGCTCAGCGACGAAATCAAGGAAGGTCAGGAACTGGTGACCAACATCGTCACGCCGGCGATGGCGGCGGCGGCGGCGAATCGAGGCCAGGGGGCGCAGGGCCCGGGCCAGAACCAGCAGGGGCGCGGCCAGCAGGGCAGCAACCCGTTCCAAGCGGGCGGCGGGCGAGGCCCGGGGAGATAACGATGGCGTCCGTTATCTCGGTTCGCAACCTCAAGAAGACCTACGTGGTCGGCGACATCCAGGTGCACGCGCTGCGAGGCGTGAGCGCCGAAGTCGAGGCTGGAGAGTTCCTGGCCGTCACGGGGCCATCCGGGTCAGGCAAATCGACGTTCATGCACATCCTGGGTTGTCTGGACCGGCCGACCGCGGGACATTACGTCCTGGACAATCAGGATGTCTCGAAGATGTCGAAAGACGAACTGGCCAGGGTGCGGAACCACCGGATCGGGTTCGTGTTCCAGGGCTTCAACCTGCTGTCGCGCACCAGCGCCATCGAGAACGTCGAATTGCCCCTGCTCTACAGCCGGGAGCACATCAAAGGCGCGGAACGGCGCAAGCGGGCCAAGGCGTCGCTGGATATCGTCGGCCTGCTGGAACGGGCGCATCATCATCCGAACCAGCTGTCAGGCGGGCAGCAGCAACGCGTCGCCATTGCCCGGGCCTTGATCAACAACCCGTCGATTCTGCTGGCCGACGAGCCGACCGGCAACCTCGACACGCGCACCAGCATCGAAGTGATGGACGTGTTCCAGCGCCTCAATATCGAGCGCGGCATCACGATTCTGCTCATCACGCACGAAACCGACATCGCGGAATACGGCACGCGGACCGTGGCGTTTCGTGACGGCCACATCGTGAAGGATACGAAGAACGTCAAACGCCGCATGGCGAAAGACGAATTGGCCGCGCTGCCTTCGCGCGAAGCGGTTGAGGCGGCCGACGCGGCGGCAGCCGCGGCTGTGACGGCGGGGTAACCACCATGATGAGACTGTTCATGATTTTCCGGGTGGCCTTCAAGGCCCTCGGACGCAACAAGATGCGGACCGCGCTCACCATGCTCGGCATGATCATCGGCGTGGCGGCCGTCATCGCGATGGTGGCCCTGGGCAACGGCGCCAAGTCCTCGATCGAGACCCAGATCAAGTCGGCCGGCACCAACATCATCAACGTCTATGCCGGCAACTTCTCGATGGGAGGTGCGCGACAGGGCTCTGGTGCGGCCAACACCCTCACCGTCGACGACGCCACTGCCATCCGCAACGAAGTGCAGGGCATCCAATATTTCTCGGTGGGCGTCAATACCCGGGCACAGGTGATCGCAGGCAATCAGAACTGGCCGACCCGCATCAACGGCATCGAGACCGACTGGCCCAACATCCGGTCGTGGACCGTGAAGTACGGCGCGTTCTTTACCCAACAGGATGTCGCCAGTTCGGCCAAGGTCGCCGTGCTCGGTTCAACGGTCGCCACGAATCTGTTCGGTGAGGACACCGATCCGACCGGGTCGATCGTCCGGATCAAGAACCAGCCGTTCAAGGTGATTGGCGTGATGGGCAGCAAGGGCGCCAGCACCGGGGGCGACGATCAGGACGACAGCGTCATGATTCCGTACACCACCTGTCAGAAGAAGCTGATGGGCATCCAGAACATCCAGAACATGACGATCTCGGCCGCCTCGGCCGACGAAGTGGCACTGGTGGCCGACCGGGTGACGCAACTGATGCGCGTGCGCCACAAGATCTTCCCGGGCGACAACGACGACTTCATGGTGCGGACGCTCGAAGAAATGGCGGCGATGCGATCGGCGGCCACCGAAACGATGACGGCCCTGCTGGCGGGCATCGCGGGCGTGTCGCTGCTGGTGGGCGGCATCGGCATCATGAACATCATGCTGGTGTCGGTCACCGAGCGCACCCGGGAGATCGGCCTGCGTATGGCCATCGGAGCCAAGGGCCGCGATGTGCTCCTGCAGTTTCTGGTCGAGGCGGTGGTGCTCAGTGTCTTCGGCGGCGGAATCGGCATCGCGTTTGGCGTCGGCCTGGCAAAGGCGGTCACCCAATTATGGACCTGGCCGACCGCCGTCGATCCCAACTCCATTCTGCTGGCATTCGGATTTTCGGCGATGACAGGGATCTTTTTCGGGTTCTATCCGGCCACCAAGGCCGCCAAGCTCGATCCGATCGAAGCGCTGCGGTTCGAGTAACGTCAGGTCAACAACAAGGAGTCTACATGTCAAGAAGGTTCGTGTTCCTCGCGATTCTGCTGGCGGTCGCCCTCGCAATTCCGACACTTGCTCAGGCCCAGAAGCCCGACTTCTCCGGCAAATGGGTCCAGGATATGGATAAGAGCGACCCGGCGCCGGCCGGTCGCGCAGGCGGCGGCGGGCGCGGCCCGGCTGGCCCGCAGGCATTCACCATCACGCAGACGGCCACCGAGTTCACGCTGGAGCGGGAAACGCCCAACGGGCCCCAGAAGACCGTCTACAAGCTCGACGGCACCGAAAGCAGCAACCCGGGCCGGGGCGGCGATGTCAAGAGCAAGACCACCTGGGACGGCGCCAAGCTGGTCACCACGTATCAGCAGACGATGGGCGAGAACACGGTGGATGTCACCGAAACCCGTACGATCGAAGCGGACGGGACCCTCAAGCTCGTCACCGCTCGCGGTGCCAACGCGCGCACCATGGTCTTCAAGAAGGGCTAACCGTTCGCCTCGAGGGCTCGGCTTTCGAGCGTCTCGAGATCGCCATCGAGCTTCGCGTGCGCCCGCTCCAGCATCCAACGCCGGGCGGGCGCCGTGGAGCCGATGATCGCGTGAGCCCACCCTGGTGCCCGCGCGCGGTCACTGCCCCGAACCGCTGCCAGCACGGGCGGCGACCTCTTGAGCGTCGCACCAGCGACGGCACAACTCCCCGGCAGTCAACCCCGATACAGGATCGATCATGTCGGCAGCGATCTGCGCCAGCGGCACCAGCACGAATCCACGGTCTCGGAATCGTGGGTGTGGCACCCACAGTTCCGCCTGCTCGATCACCTGACCGCCGAACAGGATGAGGTCGAGATCGACGGTGCGGGGCGCCCCTGGATACGGCCGCGCACGTCCCAGCGCCGATTCGATCGCCAGCAACCGATCCAGCAGCGTCCGCGCCGTCCCGTGCCAGCCGCCAACCACGGCTCCGTTCAGGAACAGCGGCTGCGCTCCTACGTCAATCGGATCGGTTTCGAGAAAATCGGAGACCGCCATGTCGGACAGATCGGACCGAAGGTGGGCGACCGCCCGCAGCAACTGCGCCTGACGGTTTCCGAGATTGCTGCCGAGCGCAATCGCGACGCGCTCCCCCACAACCACACCCGGATTAGCTGACCCAGCGGGTCGACATCACGCCACCGCCCGTGCCGACCGAGTCCGGCCGACGGCCGAGCAGGTCGACGCGACCGGCGGCGGCCAGCTCAAAGAAGCGCTGGTGCTCGGCGGCCTCGCCCATCATCAGCTCCAGCATCTTCCGGTGCCGCGCCTGGCTCACCTGGTGCACGCGAGTCCGCCAGCGGGCAATGAATTCGCGCACCGCAACCACGTCGGCTTCGAGCAAGGCCACCGCCCCGCCCTCGCCCTTGGCGGGAACCGGCACGTCCGGCGGCGCCCCGCCGTCGTCGGCCGTCACGCCCAATGCGTCGAGCGCCGATCGCAGCCACGACAGGTGGGTGTCCTCGCGCTGGATGACGTACTGGTAGGTGTTGTTGAACTCGTAGCCCGACACCAACTCCGCGGCTCGTTCGTGCCGCCGCCTCAGCGCGAGCTTGTCGCGGTAGACGTCCTGCAACAGCGAGAGCAAGTCGGTCGGTTTCACGAGCTCTGTTTTTCCTTGCAGGTGATGCACACGCGGGTCCAGGGAATCGCGTTCAGCCGAGCCGAAGAAACGGGCTCCCCGCAATCCCGGCACAAGCCGTACGTGCCCTTTTCGAGCCTGACAACGGCTTCGTCGATCGCCTGAAGAATTTTTGCGTCGGTTTGTTTGAGTTTGAGCTGGATGTGGACTTCGTTATTGCCGCTGGCCTGGTCGGCCAGGTCACCCTGCCTCGAGTTGGTCTCGATGGTTGCCTGCAGCGGTCGGATGCCCCCCGTCGCCAGAATCTCGGCCCGCTTCTTCAACAGCGTTTCTCGGTAAGTATCGGACATGCTCTCACTCCTGCGTTCCCGGACGACTCGTCAACGTAAAATCATAACACGTCCTTTTACCTTCGTACTTCGAGTCGCAATTACGGCTCCGTATCGCGAGCGCCCACAACGTCCGCAGTTGCTCCCTCAGCACTAAGTCCTGAGGGTACAAATACGTTGCTCTATTTGTGCGTCGAAGGACTTAGCGGGAGCGCCCCCCCAGCTCGATTACTCCCCGCGCAGCGTGGCCAGCGGCTTGCGTCTCAGTACGTCAAGGCTGGCCAGCACCCCGACCACCGCGACCGCCACGGTTGAGACGACGACCCCCTCGACGGCGACCCAGGGAAGCGGATGCCACGCCACTTTCAACACAAACCGGCTGACGGTCCACGACAGCCCGAGGCCGCCGCCCGCCCCGATGATCCCGGCCAACAGGCCGAGCAGCCCGTACTCGGTCAGCAGCAGCAGGCTGATGAAGCGAGACGTCGCGCCCAGCGTCTTGAGAATGGCGGCCTCGTAGACCCGCTGGAATTTGGTCATCGAGATTGCGCCCACCAGGATCAGCATGCCGGTGAGCAGGACGAGGGATCCGACCACGGTAATCGCCAGCGTGACGATCGACACGATGCGCGCGGCCGTTTCGAGCACGTCTTTCACGTCCACGACCGCGACATTGGGAAAAGCATCGACCACCGCCCGCTGCAATCGTCCCCGAGCCCCCGCCTCGGCCGGCCCGCGCACCGGCGCGATGTAGGTCTGAGGCGCGGATTCCAGCACGCCGGGCCTGAATACGAACATGAAGCCGCCGGCTCTGGCATCCACCCAGTTGACCGACCGCACGCTGGAGACCCGCGCCTCGATGGCCCGGCCCAACACGTCGAACCGGATGAGATCGCCCACCACCACGCCCGAATGATCGCGCACGCCCTGCTCCACCGATACTTCGGGGATTGCGCTCGTGGTCGGGGGCCAGAACTGGCCATCCACCACCCGTTCGTTGCGCTCGAGGCCCGCCCGATAGGTGATAGTGAATTCCCGGCCAAGACCTCGTCGCCTGATGTCTTCGGGTGCGCTGGTCACACCCGACGCCCCGCGGACGGCGGCGATTCTGGCGCGCAGAACTGGTATCGCCTGCGGGGCACCCATGACGCCCAGCACCGGATTGGCGAGCAGGCCCTTGAGCGCAGCCACCTGATCGGTCTGGACATCGACCAGGAACAGGTCGGGAGAATCGGGCCGCTGCTCGAGCCGGAACTCGGCAAGCAGGTTCGATTGCACCATCCGGACGCCTACCACCAGGAACGCGCCCAGGCCGACCGCGGTCAGGATCGCCCGCACCTGGTTCCCCGGCCTCGACACCCTCCGCGACGCATACCGCAGCGGAAACCACCGGTGCGCCTGCAGCGGCCGCACGGCGCGAATCAGCGCCACCCCGGCCACGTTCAGCACCACCACGACCAGCGCAAATCCCGCCGACACGATCAGGCCCACCCGCACCGATCCGGCCTGCCAGCTCGCCACCGCGATCAGCCCCGCCGCCACCGTGCCAACGGCGGCCATTTGCATCCAGTCGATGCGACGAGGGTGCGCCGGCGCCGCCGCGCGGAGCAGCAATGACGGCTTGACGTGCCGCACGTCGAGCAGCGGTACCAGCGCGAACAATCCCGCCACCAGCACGCCCACGCCAGCGCCCTGCGCCGCAGCCGCCGCGGTCAGCGTATACGGCACATCGATGCCGCCGATTCGGCCGACCATCGGACCGATCCAGACCATCGCCGTCGCCGCCAGGCCGATCCCGCACAGGCTCCCGATCACCGCCAGCGTCATCACCTGCACGAGGTAGACCGCCACGATCCGTGACGACGTCGCGCCGACGCACTTCAGCACGGCCATCGCCGTGCGCTTCTGCTGCATGAACACCCGGACCACGCTCCAGACGCCCACGCCTCCGAGAATCACCACGACCAGGCCCACCAGACTCAGGTAGTCCTCGGCTCTGGCGAACTCCTCGGCCGTGTTCTGTTCGGCCGACCGAAACGACCGCACCCGCACGAACTGGCCCCTGAGCTGTCGCCCGATGTCGCGTGCGATCGGCTCGGCCTGTTCGTCGGGCACACGCACCAGCAGCCGAAACGATGCCCGGCTGCCCGGCCCCAGCAGACCCGTCTTGTCGAATTGTTCCCGGCTCACGAACATGCGCGAGCCGAAACTGAATGCGCCAGCCCGCCGGCCAGGCTCGGCAATGACGACGCCCCGAATGATCAGACGCGCCTCGCCCACCAGGATCGCGTCTCCCACACCCACGCCCAACTGCGCGAGCAAGTCGGCCCGCACCAGCGCTCCCCCGCTCCGCAGCAATTCGAACGAGTACGGCGTCCCGCCGTCGAGATCGAACCGGCCGTAGAGCGGATAGGCAGGCTCCACCCCGACGATCTCGACCATCCGGGCCACCCTCTTCGACTCATCGGCTGGCCGGACCATGGTCAGCGTCTCAACCGTCTCGGTGCGCGCCCGCACGTCGGCGCTCGCCAGCCGCTGTTCGATGACATCGTGCGTCGTCTGTTCCCAGGCGCGATTGGACGAGACGACCAGGTCGGCCCCCATCATCATCCGCGTCTCGCGCATCATCGTGGTGCGCACCGCCTGGATCACCGAACGCAACGTCACGATCGAACCGACACCAACGGCAAGGCAGAGAAAGAAGAACAACAGGCGCTTCCACTCTGAGCGCAACTCGCGCCAGGCCATGCGGAGGGTGAACATTATTGGGGATGGTGACTTCGGGGTTCGGAGTTCGGGGATGGTGAGCCGTCCGGATCAACGCGGCCGCCGCGCAGCCGCAACACCGCGTCGGCGCGGCCGGCGAGCATCGGATCGTGGGTGGCGAGCACCAGCGTCATGCCCCGCGCGCGTCGAACCTCCATCAGCAGTTCCATGACGTGCCGCCCGTTGTCGGCGTCCAGGTTGCCGGTCGGCTCGTCGGCCAGGAGAATGGGCGGATCGTTGGAAAGGGCACGCGCCAGCGCGACGCGCTGCTGCTCGCCTCCGGACAACTGCGAGGGATAGTGGTGGCTGCGAGCCTGCAGGCCCACCTCGTCGAGCAGGCGCAGCGCTCGTCGCTTCGGGTCGGTCTGTCCGGCGATCTCGAGCGGCACCATCACGTTTTCGAGCGCGGTCAGCGACCCGATGAGGTGAAAGAACTGAAAGACGAATCCGATGGTCGCGCCGCGCAATCTCGCCAGCGCGTCTTCGCCCAGACCGGTGATGTCGCGGCCGTCGATCACGATCCGCCCCGACGAAGGCGCGTCGAGGCCGGCAATCAGCCCCAGCAACGTGGACTTGCCGCTGCCCGACGGCCCGGTAATCGCCAGAAACTGCGCCTTCGGCACGGTGAGGTCGAGCGGGTAAAGAATCGTGAGCGGCTGACCGCCGCTCGGCACGACCTTCGAGACCTGCTGCAGTGTGATCATGGTGTCAGTGCGTGTCGGACCGCGGCCTCGACCAGCGGCCAGAGATTGTCGGCGACTTTCCGCGCGCCATCAGGATTGGGATGGATGCCGTCGGCCTGGTTGAGGCTTCCGACACCCGCGACGCCATCCAGCAGGAACGGAAGCAGCGCGACGTGGAACTGATCCGCCAGATCTCGATAGACCTTTCGGAACGCGGACGTATAGATCCGGCCCAGATTGGGGGGCGCTTCCATGCCGGCCAGGATCACCGTCACCTGCCGCGACTGCGCCCGCTCGATGATGGCCGCAAGATTGCGCCGCAGTTCCTCTGGCGGAAGACCTCGCAGCCCGTCGTTGCCGCCCAGCGCGACGACGAGCACCTGCACCGGCCCCTCGAGCGACCAATCGAGCCGGCGCAACCCGCCCGCCGACGTATCGCCGGAGACGCCCGCATTGACGATCTCGACGGCCAGGCCGCTGGATCTGAGCCGCGCTTGCAAGAGGGTCGGATACGACTCGTCCGGGGAGAGGCCCAAACCAGCGGTCAAGCTGTCGCCCAGGACGACGACCCGGGCCGTGGCCGCCGGCGCAGGCGCCGCAGCGGGCGCGGGCGTCCCGGCTGCCGCGGGCCGATTCGGGTCGGACCGGTTCCCGCACGCCCCGGCCAGCGCCGCGGCGAGCAGCATCCCCGCCAGCGCGCCTCGCGCCACCACCCGACAACGTCGTCGTTGGGTCATCCCGATGCGCCGGGGGTGAAAACCCGGCCTCCATTGATCCGTCCGTACCAAGGCAGGCGCCATCGATGGCGTCCCTGCCAGCCATCCACCCGATCGAGCTGCCGACCGCCCCGCGGCGGCGTGGGGCCTCGACACATTCGCGACCCGCCCCGGGCCTCGTCGGGCTTCGACACCATCCCTACCCGCGCCCGTCGGTGGCACGTGCTTGCGCCTCCGGCACCCTCCCATTATCATTCGGGCGCTCGGGACTTCACAAAGAACGGATGCCGTAGTACGCTGGGGCGGTTATCAGTGAGCGGTTCGCCACGAGCGCGGGCACAAGCGTTGATCCCCGGCATGACCCTCGCAGCGCACTCCTTCGTGCAGCCCCCGACGACTGTCCTCATCTGATGCCGGCCCGTGGAGGTTTCAGCCGACGAGAACTCGGCAGCACGGGTCTACGCCGCGGCGACCACGTCGGGACGTGGCTGAAACGGCACTGATTCCCGGAGGCACGCAGGTTGCGTGCGCCCGGGTGGGCTCGCCGGACTCGCCCCGGTTCGTGCCCCGTCGACACTCGACGGACTCGCTTGTATTCATTCCGGAGACATGACACATATGACACGGTCGCACATTACTATCGACGGCAACGAGGCAGTCGCCTCGGTCGCCCATCGCACCAACGAAGTCATCGCCATTTATCCGATTACCCCATCGTCGAACATGGGTGAATGGTCCGACGAATGGTCCGCCAAGGGCCACAAGAACATCTGGGGCACGGTCCCATCGGTCAGCGAACTGCAGTCGGAGGGCGGCGCCTCGGGCGCGGTCCACGGCGCGTTGCAGTCTGGCGCCCTCACCACGACGTTTACCGCGTCGCAGGGCCTGCTGCTGATGATTCCCAACATGTTCAAGATCGCAGGCGAGCTGACCTCGTTTTGCATGCACGTGTCGGCGCGCACGGTCGCCTCGCACGCGCTGTCGATCTTTGGCGATCACTCCGACGTGATGGCCTGCCGGCAGACCGGGTTCGCGATGCTGTCGTCCGGATCGGTCCAGGAAGCCCACGATTTCGCGGCCATCGGACAGTTGGCCACGCTCCGCTCGCGCGTGCCGTTTCTGCACTTCTTCGACGGCTTCCGCACCTCGCATGAAGTCTCGAAGATGGAAGAGCTCACCAACGAGGATTTGCTCGCGTTGCTCCCCGCCGAACTGGTGGCGGCCCATCGCCGGCGCGCCCTGACGCCCGACCACCCGGTCCTGCGCGGCACGGCGCAGAATCCCGATGCGTTTTTCCAGGCGCGCGAAGCGTGCAATCTCTACTACTCGGCGTGCACGGGCCACGTCGAAGCCGCGATGAACGCGTTCGCGACGCTCGTCGGCCGGCAGTACCAGTTGTTCGACTACGTCGGCCACCCCGAGGCCGAGCGCGTCGTCATCATGATGGGCTCGGGCGCCGAAGTGGCGCACGAAGCGGTGGAGTGGCTGGCGGCACGAGGCGAGAAGGTGGGCCTGATCAAGGTTCGCCTGTACCGGCCGTTCTCCATTGCGCACCTGGTCAAGGCGCTGCCCGCGACGGTCAAGGCCATCTCGGTCCTGGACCGCACCAAGGAGCCTGGCGCCATCGGCGAACCGCTCTACCTCGACATCGTGACCGCACTGCGCGAGGCCCGCGAGACCGGGCTGACCGCGTTCGCGACCGAGCCGAAGGTGGTCGGCGGCCGCTACGGCCTCTCGTCGAAAGAGTTCACCCCCACGATGGTGAAGGCGGTCTACGACAACCTGTCGCAGCCGACCCCGCGCAATCACTTCACCATCGGCATCATGGACGATGTGACGCACCTGTCGCTGACGTACGACATGGATCTGGACATCGAGCCCGACTCGGTGCGGCGGTGCGTCTTCTTCGGCCTCGGAGCGGATGGCACGGTCGGCGCGAACAAGAACTCCATCAAGATCATCGGCGAAGAAACCGACAACTACGCGCAGGGCTACTTCGTCTACGACTCGAAGAAAGCGGGCGCGATCACGATTTCGCATCTGCGGTTCGGGCCCAAACAGATTCGATCGTCGTACCTGGTCAAGCAGGCGGGATTTGTCGCCTGCCACCAGTACGAGTTCATGGACCGGTACGACGTGCTCGGCTACGCCGCGCAGGGCGGGACCTTCCTGCTCAACAGCCCGTACGGCCCGAAAGACATCTGGGGACACCTGGCGAAAGAAGTCCAGGAAGTCATCATCGAGAAGAAGCTGTCGTTCTACGTGGTCGATGCCTTCCAGGTGGCGCGTGACACCGGGATGGGCACCCGCATCAACACGGTGATGCAGACCTGCTTCTTCGCGATTTCCGGTGTGTTGCCCCGCGACGAGGCCATTGGCCAGATCAAGAAGGCGATCGAGAAGACCTACGGCAAACGCGGGCCGGAGGTGGTGCGGAAGAACTTCGCGGCCGTGGACCAGACGCTCGCCAATCTTCACATCGTCGAGGTGCCGGCCGCCGTCACCACCTCGCGCATGATGCCGCCGATTGTCTCGGACAAGGCGCCCGACTTCGTCAAGCGGGTGACCGCCGTGATGCTCGCCAACAAGGGCGACCTGCTGCCGGTGAGCGCATTCCCCGTCGATGGCACGTGGCCCACGGCCACCGCGCAATGGGAAAAGCGCAACATCGCCCAGGACATTCCGGTGTGGGACGCCTCCATCTGCATCCAGTGCAACAAGTGCATCCTGGTCTGCCCGCACGCGGCCATCCGAGCCAAGGTGTACGAGTCGGACTGCCTCAAGGGCGCCCCGTCCACCTACAAGGCGATGGATTTCAAAGGCAACGAATTCAAGGGCCTCAAGTACACGATTCAGGTTGCCCCCGAAGACTGCACCGGCTGCACGCTGTGCGCGGTGGTCTGCCCGGCCAAGGACAAGTCGAATCCGAAACACAAATCGCTCGACATGCACGAGCAGCGGCCGCTTCGCGACGCCGAGCGGGAGAACTATGCGTTCTTCCTCGACCTGCCCGAAGTGGATCGCAGCAAGGTGAAGCCCGACATCAAGGGCACCATGTTCCTGCAGCCGCTGTTCGAATATTCCGGCGCCTGCGTCGGCTGCGGAGAAACGCCGTACGTGAAGCTGCTGACTCAGTTGTTCGGCGACCGCGCGTTGATCGCCAACGCCACCGGTTGCTCGTCGATCTACGGCGCCAACCTGCCGACCACGCCGTACGCGGTCGATCGGAACGGCCGGGGACCGGCCTGGTCGAATTCGCTGTTCGAAGACAACGCCGAATTCGGATTCGGCTACCGGCTGGCCATCGACAAGCACGTTGAGCAAGGCCGGGAATTGCTCGCGCGCATGGCGTCGCAGATTGGCGAGACGCTGGTCGACGAGTTGCTCAAGGCGGAGCAACACTCTGAGGCCGGCATCGCCGATCAGCGCGCGCGCGTGGTGCTCTTGAAGCAGAAACTGGCGGACATCGCCTCAAGCGAAGCGCGCTGGCTCGAGATGCTCGCCGACTACCAGGTGCGGAAAAGCGTGTGGATCGTCGGTGGCGACGGCTGGGCCTACGACATCGGCTACGGCGGGCTCGATCACGTCCTGGCGATGGGCAAGGACGTCAACATCCTCGTCCTCGACACCGAGGTGTATTCCAATACGGGCGGCCAGCAGTCCAAGGCCACGCCCATCGGGGCGTCCGCCAAGTTCGCGATGGCCGGCAAGGCCACCGGCAAGAAGGATCTCGGCATGATGGCCATGGCGTACGGCAACACGTACGTCGCCCACGTGGCCTTCGGCGCGAAGGACACGCAGACGGTGCGGGCCTTCCAGGAGGCCGAGGCCTATCCGGGTCCCTCCATCATCATCGCCTACAGCCATTGCATCGCGCACGGCTACGACATGGCGCTGGGGCTCGAACAGCAGAAGCTCGCCGTCGATTCGGGATACTGGCCGCTCTACCGGTTCGACCCGCGCCGGGCGGATGCCGGCGAGAGCCCGCTGGTGATGGAGTCGGCGGCCCCGAAGATCGATTTGGTCAAGTTCACCGGCAACGAATCGCGGTTCCGCGTCGTCGAGCAGATGGACCCGGCCCGCTACCAGATGCTGCTGGCGCGCGCGCAGCACGAAGTGACCACGCGATTCAGCGTCTACGAGCAGTTGGCGAAATTGGCATTCCCGGTAGTCAAACAGTAATCGCGCGCAATCATCGGCCCGGCTTCCCGATCGGGAGGCCGGGCGTTGGAGACCTCACATGGATTTGTCGACGACGTATCTCGGCCTCTCGCTGCCGCACCCGATTATGCCAGGCGCATCCCCGCTGGTGGATCAACTCGACCTGGTCCGACAGCTCGAAGACGCTGGAGCCGCGGCCATCACGATGCACTCGCTGTTCGAGGAGCAGATCACCCGGGAGCAGCACGGGATGGTCTACCACATGGAATTGATCAACAACAGTTATGCGGAGGCCCTCTCGTACTTTCCGCAGGCCGACCAATTCCGCCTGGGCCCGCACCAGTACCTGGACCAGATTCGCCTGATCAAGCAGGCCGTCAAGATTCCGGTAATCGCCTCGCTCAACGGCACGACCGCCGAAGGCTGGCTCGAATACGCCAAGCTGATCGAACAGGCCGGTGCCAACGCGCTCGAACTGAACGTGTACCACCTGGCGGCAGACCCGGCCGAACCCGGCGCCGCGGTGGAGCGTCGACTGCTCGACATCGTCCGGGCCATCAAGGCCTGCGTCACGCTTCCCATTGCCGTCAAGCTCTCGCCGTTCTATTCGTCGGTGTCGAACCTGGCCGCGCAGCTCGACGCGCTCGGCGTCGACGCGCTGGTGTTGTTCAATCGTTTCTACCAGCCCGATTTCGACATGAAGGGCCTCGAGGTGGTGCCCAGCCTGCACCTGTCCGACTCGCACGACCTGCTGCTGCGGCTGCGGTGGCTTGCGGTGTTGTTCGGACGCACCAAAGCCAAACTGGCCGTCACCGGGGGCGTCCACACCTCCGAAGATGCGCTCAAGGCTGTCATGGCCGGCGCGAGCGGGGTGCAGGTGGTGTCGTGCCTGCTGCAGCGCGGGCCGGGCTACATCAAGACGCTGGTCAGCGGCATGGGCGCGTGGCTCGAAGAGCACGAGTACCACTCGCTCAAACAGGCGGTGGGAAGCCTGAGCCTCGAACGCAGCCCGAACCCGGCCGCCTTCGAGCGCGCCAACTACATGAAAGTGCTGGCCGCCTACCGGATGGGGTAACCGAGGCGTCGAGTCTTTGGTGACACGATCGGGCCACGCTTCGCTTCCGAAGCGTGGCCATTGTTTTCCCGTGTTCCGCCGTGGTCGCACCGCGCCATCCGCCGTCGTCTCCGAGCGCGACCCGCTCTCACGTCGGGCCCGACATACCGGCATCGCCGAAGCCGGATCCTCTCAGAACGGTCGGGACGACAAACCGAGGCGCTGTCCTCCGGCATGGGCCGGCATGGCCATCTCGGTGGACGGCAAGTACTCGGCGTCGGGACGGTCGGGCAGCCCGCTCAGCAGAATCGTGGCGCGTTCGAGGGCGGCGTTCATCCGTTCCTCGTGATCGATGAGCCAGTCGAGCCGGGCGCCCACGTCTCCCCGAAGCGCCGCCTTGATGCCATCGCGATAGTGCTCGAGGTCTTCGAGGTCCCGCAGGCTCTGCTCCACGTCGGGTGGAGGTCCGGTGGAGCGGTCCCATCGCTGCTGGTACCATTCTGCGCGCTTGCGAAACTCGGTATTCCAGACGTCGTAGCGCTCCTTCCACTGCCGGAACTGCTCCATCCGCGACGGCAGTTGCGCCGACGCAGACCTGAAGCCGAACGAGGGCGCGGTACGGGGGGCCGGCCCGAACGCCTGCGGCGACGTGGTGAATGTCCATCCGCGGTCGGCTATCACGATGCGCTCGGGCGATCCCGCCGAATCGAGCCGCGTCAGCCGAACCGACTTGAAGGCGTACGCCACCACCTGCGGAGCGTCAGGGGGCGAGAACGCCGGAACGCTGTCGTCGTACTCGGTCTCGGTGCGCCGTCCGTCTCCCCAATCCACCGACACCACGCGCCCGATGCGGTCGCGGCTAATCGTGACGCGTGCGGGGACCCCGATGTCAATCGTGGTCCGCCTGTAGCTGGATGGCGCGTAGCGGATCAGATAGCCCCCGGGGTGGATGGACCATCGGCCGCGCGGGACCGTCCGCGCCGAGACAGCCAGCGGCCCGGTGAGCACCGCCGCGCGTTCGAGTTCGGCATACGCAGGGTTGGCGCGCAGCACCACGTCGCGGACACGATTCTCGGCCTCGGCGATCTGCCGTAGCGCCGGAGGCAGCGCGGCGAAGACCCGACGCCGAAGTGACACCGGAATCACACCGACCGACGAGGTGTCGAGCGACGTCAACTGCGCCTCGGTCAACAGCCTGGTGGCCAGCGCCTGGTGCGCGCTCGACATCTCGCGGATGCGCGCCTTGGAGAGCACAGCCCACATCAGCGTCTGCAGGTCCCGCTGGCTGATCTCGGGCATCAGCGCGGAGCGCTCGATCAGTTGGCTGACGATCTGGGCCTGAGGGCCACGCATCGGCGCCGACAAGTACCCCTGACCATCGGCCGCGCGAGGGCCGCGTGTGCCGGCATGCAGGCAAAACGACTGGACATCGATGGTCCAATGCCCAGGCTTGAGAGTAAATGTCCCGCGGCTGTTCCTGATTGAGGCCATGTTTCCCGGCCGCGTCTGCACCCGGTCGAGCCAGGGCACCTCAATGCGCGCGTCCTGCAGGGAGGTCGACAGCGGCGGCTCCCCGTGAGACCACAGCGCGATCTCCGGCGAGGGCAGACGTTTCGGGAGAGGGACTCGGGGAAGCTGAGGCTGCGCAACCATCGCACTCGACACGCAGAGCAGCAACAAGAGGCAGGCGGCCGTCTTCATCAAGACTCCTCTGCGGCCGTCAACCCGGGAGCGGACGCGTCGCCACATCATACGGCAGCCGGAGCGTGCCGGAACCGCTTCGCCCTGTTTTCTGTCGCCGGCGGTGATCGCCTACCGGCCGGTACGCTTGCCGGACGTTGCCTTCGGCCTTTTTGCAGATTCGGTCGACAGCAACGCCGTGATTCTCGTTTTCGCCCGGCGCCGGACTGCCGCCGGCAACCTCGTGCTGCTCGCATCGCGGCACACCGACGCGGTGTGCTTGAGGCTTTCGGCTATACCGCTGCAGCACGGACACCGGCGCAGGTGCGCCACGAGCGACCGCCGTTCGGCCGCCGACACGTCGTCGTCCACGTACCGCGACAGGCGTTCGAGCAATGCGCGACAGGTCTTCGAGGGGACTGCCATCATGGCGCCTCCAACTGCAGACGCAAAAACAACCGCGCGCGGTGAAGCCTGGTCTTGACGTTGGCCTCGGAGATCCCCACCACCTCGGCAACCTCCCGCGTCGACAAGCCTTCGATCTCGCGTAGAAACACGATCACCCGAAACTCCGGCGGCAGCTTCTGCAACGCCTGCCGCAACGCCTTCCTGAGCCTCGTGTTGGTGACAATCTCGTCTGGCCGCGGCCCGCGGTCCGGCACGTCCAGCGAGTGCACCGAACCATCCTGAGCCACCATCAACTCATCGAGCGACACCATGTGCGCCGGCTCGTGCACGCGCTTGCGCCGGCTGATCAGGCACGCATTCTTGACGGTCCGATAGAGCCACGTGCGAAACGCCGCCGGTTCTTTGATTTGACTCGCGAACCGGTAGGTCTTGAGCAACGCCTCCTGCATCGCGTCGTCGGCATCATCGGCATGCCCGCACACCAGCAGGCTGAACCGATACGCCACTTCCTGGGCGCGCATCAGCAGGCGCTCCATCGCCGCCTGCTGCCCCCCCTGCGCCGCCACCAGTAACGCGCCGAAGTCGGTCTCCCGTCCGTGTGCAGGGGCGTGAGAGGAAGGATTCTCGATTCGTGGTTTGGTCACAACGCCAGCGATTGTACTGCGAAATCGCGCGCCGCTCTTGGCCGCGCCCGGGTTCAGACGGGCTTGGCGCAATGAATCTGTAACCTTCGGCCACCCTCGTGAATCTCTGGGATACACGCATGAATATGCCCAGCATGAACCACCCACTTTCTGCAGTCCTTCTGGCCGTCCTGGCGTGCCCGCTGTGGGCGGCCGCTCAGAGCCCGCTGACACTCGACGAGGCTGTCAGGCGGGCGGCGAACAACAATCCAGGCGTCAAGGCGGCCAAAGCCTCGGAAGCCGAGGCGGGATCCCGCGTCGACGAGGCGCGGGCGGTCTGGTTTCCGAAGATCGATCTCTCCGAGTCGATCCAGCGCGGCAACCAGCCAGTCTTCGTCTTTGGTTCGTTGCTCGGCCAGCGTCACTTCGCGGCCGAGAACTTTGCCATTGACGCGCTGAACCATCCCGACGCGATCACCAATGTGCGGACCGCGGTCGGCGTCGAACAGGCAGTCTTCGATCTGGGCCGGATGACATCCGGGATCCGTGCCGCCCGACTCGGGGCCGAGATGGCGGGATGGGGAACCCGAGACGTCGCGCAAGCGTTGAAAGTCGCCGCGACCCACGCCTACGGACGCGTCCTGATGGCGCAGGCCAGAGGCCGGGCCGCCGCGGCCGCCGTGGCGGCGGCCGCCGAAGATGTCGCACGCGTCGAGCACCGGCGCGACGCGGGCCTGGCCACCGAAGGCGACGTCCTCGGGCTGCGGGTGCATCTGTCCCACATGAGACAAGGCGCCATCGAGGCCGCCGGCCAGGAGTCCGTAGCACGCGCTGAACTCAACGACGTGATGGGCGACCCCATCGACACGACATTTCAATTGGAAGAGCCCCGGCCGCCTGTCGCGGACGACCGTGGCGTGCATCCGGAGACCGACACCGCGAGTCTGACCCGGCGGACCGACGTCGCCCGCGCGACGCTCGCTTCGCAACTGGCTACGGTACAAATCGCCGCCTCGCGCGCCGCCATGCTGCCTCAGGCCGCCGTGCAAGGCGTGTACGAATTCAACGGCCAGTCGTTCGGCAGTCAGGCGTCGTCGTGGACGGTGGGCGCCGTGGTTCGCTGGAACCTGTTTGCGGGGATGGCCGACGCCGCACGGGCACGCGCGGCTCGCGCCGCACTGGACCGCGCCAACGCGGAACGCGAACAGGTCGAGTCGCACGCGCGCGTCGAACTCCGGTCGGCTCAGACCCGCTTCGAGACGGCCCGAGCCCGCTGGGAGGTGGCGCAGGGGACGCGGGCCCAGGCGCAGGAAAGCCAGCGCATTATCCGCGACCGGTACGACGCCGGTCTGGCTCCCGTCAACGACGTGCTGCGAGCCGCCACCGCGGTTCTTGATTCCAATGTTGCGTACACGACCGCCCTGGTCGACCTCTTCATCAGTCGCGCGTTGATCGAACGCGCACAAGGCCAGTGAACTTTATGATGAGACAGATGCTTGCCGTCACCGTTGCGTGCGCGGCCACCGTGTTTGCATACGGATGTTCAAAGGAGGCCAGCCCGCCCGCCAACCCCGGACCGGCCGTGGCGCTGACCACCATCGAAGCCGCCCTCAAGGACGTCGCCGAACCGATCGACGTCGGCGGTGTGGTGCGCGCCACCAGGACCGCGGCCATCAGCAGCCGAATCATGGCCGAGGTCCGATCGGTTCGCGTCACACCGGGAGATCGTGTCCGGGCTGGCCAGGCCCTCGTCGTGCTCGACGGGCGGGATCTCGAGGCCAACCGGTCGCGGGCCGCCTCTGCCGAGACCGCCTCGCGCCAGGCCGCGCCCATGGCCGGCGCCGAACGCCAGAGCGCCGTCGCGATGCTCGCACTCGCGAAACTCACGCACCAGCGGCTGAGCGACCTGCGGGCGAGAAATTCAGCGACCCAGGGCGAGCTCGACGAAGCGGTCGCCGCCCTGCGTTCGGCCGAGGCGAGGGCTGCCGCCGCCGACGCCAGAGTGCTGGCCGCGTCTGCCGACATCGACGCCGCCAAAGCGGCGCTCGACGCCGCATCGGCAGCCGCCTCCTACGCCACACTGGTCGCGCCCTTCGATGGCACGGTCACCGAGAAATCGGTTGAACCGGGAAACATGGTTTCGCCCGGCCAGACCCTGATGACCGTTGAACACACGCAGGCCTTCCGACTGGAAGTCCGGCTCGACTCGTCCCAGGCCGCCCTGGTCAACCTGGGAGATGCGGCGACGGTCTCAATCGCGTCCGCCCGGCCGGCGGGCGCACCGGATGCGCATCAGGGCCTCACGCTCGAAGGCCGCGTCTCGGAGGTAGCGCAGACAGTGTCGCCAGACAGCCACGATGTCCTCATCAAGATCGACTTGCCTGCCGGCGCCCTGCTCCGCTCCGGCATGTACGGCCACGCCCGGTTCCGCGGCCGGTCCCATCGCGTGCTGACCGTCCAGGCGTCGGCGGTCGTTCACCGGGGACAGCTGACATTCGTCTACGTCGTTGACCGCGACAACCGTGCGCGCCTCCGGCTCGTCAACGCGGGCGATCCCGATAACGGCTCGATCGAAATCCGATCGGGTGTGGCGGCCGGAGAGCGCATCGCCCTCGCGCCGCCCCCCGCGTTGGCCGATGGCTCGCCAGTCGCGGCAGGGGTACGGTGATGGAACGTCCCTACGGCATTGCCGGACGCGTGGCCGCGGCGTTTATGGACTCCAAGCTCACGCCGCTGCTGCTCGTGGCGTCGCTCGCGCTCGGCATGCTGGCCGTGCTCGGGTTGCCCCGCGAAGAGGAACCCCAGATCATCGTCCCGATGATCGACGTGATGGTGGCGATGCCAGGGGCGACGCCGACCGAAGTCGAACAACGCGTCACCCGTCCGATGGAGAAACTGCTCTGGGAAATCCCCGGCGTCGAGTACGTCTACACGACGTCGAGTCAGGGGATGTCGCTCGCCATCGTGCGGTTCCTGGTGGGACAGAACCAGGAAGAGGCCATCGTCCGGCTCAATCAGAAGATGCACGCCAACGTCGATCTGATGCCGGCGGGCGTGATGGCACCGATCGTCAAGCCGCGATCGATTGACGACGTGCCGGTGATGGCGCTGACCCTCTGGGGCCCGACGTACCACGACACCGACCTGCGGCGGGTGGCCGAGCAACTCCACGACGCGATCAAAGAGCTCACCGACGTGTCGGAAGTGACGATCATCGGAGGGCGCCGGAGGCAGGTGTCTGTCGATCTCGACCCGGCGCGCCTTCGTGCCTACGGGCTCGATCCGATCGGCGTGTCGAGCGCCATCGCAGAGCATAATATCCGTCGGGCGGCCGGAGAGATCGTGCGAGACAATCGCGCCAGCCTGGTGGACGCCGGCGCCTGGCTTCGCACCGGCGCAGACGTCTCCGGCGTCGTCGTGGACAGCCGGAACGGCCGATCGGTGCGCGTAGGCGACGTCGCCTCCGTGCGCGACGAGGACGGCGAGCCCACCAGTTCTTTGATGCACCATACGCGCGACGGCCTGGCCTATCCCGCGGTCACCGTCTCGATCGCGAAGCGGAAAGGGGTCAACGCCATCGAGTTGACCCAGCGCATCGATCGGAAACTCGAGACACTGCGGGGCGTCACCGTCCCGGCCGATCTGCAGGTGACCATCACCCGCAACTACGGAGAGACGGCGGCCAACAAGTCAAACGAACTGTTGTGGCACATGCTGATTGCGGTGGCCTCGGTCGGGCTGCTGATCTGGCTCACGCTCGGGCTGCGAGAAGCGGCCGTCGTGCTGGTCGCCATCCCGGTCACGCTGGCCCTCACCCTCTCGGTGTTCTACTTTTTCGGCTACACGCTGAACCGTATCACGCTGTTCGCCCTGATCTTCTCGATCGGCATCCTGGTTGACGACGCGATCGTCGTCGTCGAAAACATCGTGCGCCACGCCCGACTCTCGGACAACGAACCAGGGGGGCTCGCCGCCATCGCCATCAGGGCCGTCGACGAAGTCGGCAACCCGACGATCCTGGCCACCCTGACCGTGATTGCGGCCATCCTGCCCATGGCATTCGTCGGCGGCCTGATGGGACCGTACATGCGGCCCATTCCTGTTGGCGCGACCGCCGCGATGGTCTTTTCCCTCATCGTCGCCTTTGTCGCGACGCCCTGGGCAGCCACGCGCCTGCTCAGGAACCCGACAGGCCACGGCGACACCGCCGAAGATCGCCTGACAGTTCTCTACCGGCGCGCGATGTCACGCGTGATCACCGACGGGAAAGTCCGGGCGGCGTTTCTCGCGGGCGTCGCCGTGCTCCTGCTTGGAGCCGTCGCGCTGGTCCCGGCCAAACTGGTGACCGTCAAGATGTTGCCGTTCGACAACAAGAGCGAGTTCCAGGTGATGGTCACCATGCCAGAGGGCACACCGCTCGAGGACACCGCCCGCGTGAGCACCGCGCTGGCCCGTGCCGCCGCAGCCGAACCCGAAGTGACCAGCGTCCAGTCGTACGTCGGCGCCGCATCGCCCTACAACTTCAATGGCCTGGTCCGTCACTACTATCTCAGGACCGGATCGCATCAGGCCGACCTGCAGGTAAATCTCGCGGCCAAAGACGATCGGGCCGCGCAGAGCCACGCGATCGCCAAGCGCGTTCGCGACGTCCTGCTGCCGATTGCCGCACAAGCCGGCGCCCGCATTCAGGTGGCCGAAGTGCCGCCAGGACCGCCCGTGCTGCAGACACTGGTGGCCGAAGTGTACGGTCCGGATCCGGCCCGCCGAATTGAGCTGGCGCGACAGATTCGTGGAATATTCTCGCAGGCACCAGGCGTGGTCGACGTCGACTGGTACGTCGAGTCGCCCCAGACCAGGTTGCGCCTCGAAGTCGACAACCAGAAGGCCGCCGCCGCCGGCGTTCCCGCCTCGGCGGTCGCCGCGGTCGCCAGCATGGCCGGCGCCGGACAGGTCGCCGGGCTGCTGCACGACGAACAAGCCCGGACCGACGTGCCGATCGTCGTCAGGCTGCCTCGGTCCGAACGCCGGTCGCTCGACGCGCTTCGCAGCCTTCGCCTCAACGGCAGGACGCCGGTCGCGCTCGGCGAGATCACCCGCACGGTGTCCTCGGTGGAGCCCCCGAGCCTTTACCACAAGAATCTTCAGCCGGTCACGTACGTGGTTGGCGATTTGGCCGGGTCGTTCGAGAGTCCGGTGTACGCCATTCTGGCGATGAACCGCGCGATCGACCTCATCCAGCTCCCGGAAGGGTACCGCCTCGAAGTGTTCAACTCGCGCCAGCCCTTCGACACGTCGCGCTATGCCATCAAGTGGGATGGCGAGTGGCATATCACCTACGAAGTGTTCCGCGATCTCGGCCTCGCGTTCGCCGCCGTGCTCATCCTCATTTACATCCTCGTGGTGGGATGGTTCCAGTCGTTCCTCACGCCGATCACGATCATGGCGGCCATCCCGTTCTCGCTGGTGGGCATCCTGCCAGCCCACGCCATGATGGGCGCGTTCTTTACCGCCACCTCGATGATCGGCTTTATCGCCGGCGCCGGCATCGTGGTTCGCAATTCCATCATCCTGGTCGATTTCATCGAGTTGCGCGTGCGGGATGGCATGCCACTTGAGGAGGCCGTGGTCGACGCCGGAGCCGTGCGCTTCCGGCCCATGGCGCTCACCGCCGCAGCCGTCGTCGTCGGGTCGGCCGTGATCCTCTTCGATCCGATCTTCCAGGGATTGGCCATTTCGCTGATGGCCGGCGAGGTCGCCTCGCTGCTGCTCTCGCGCGCGACCGTCCCGGTGCTCTATTACGTCACCGCCAGGCGGATGGCACAACGCGCCGTGTAACGCCGCACTTCACAAGGAGACTGCTGATGACTGTCGATCGCTACTTGAGACTGTTCGGAGGATTGTTTGTGATGGCCAGCCTCGTGCTGGGCATCTACGTCCATCCGGGCTTCTTCTGGTTCACCGGGTTTGTCGGCCTGAATCTCGCGCAGTCGGGCCTGACCAACTGGTGTCCGATGATGAGCATCCTGAAGGCGTTGGATGTTCGAGAGTAACATGGAGACGGCGTCACGGCCTGCGTACGCGGCCCGTGATCGAGTCGGCCGAACGCGCTTTGACACCGGTTCCCAAGGGAGTCATCCATGAGAGACACTCGTTACGGCATGGGCATCGAGGTGGCGCTCCCTTACGAAGTCGCGCTGGAGCGAACCGTCGAGGCTCTCAAAGACGAAGGATTTGGCGTGTTGACGACCATCGACGTCACGCAGACGCTCAAGCAGAAACTCGACCAGGATTTCCGCAAGTACACGATTCTCGGCGCGTGCAACCCTCCGCTGGCGCATCGGGCCATCGAGTCCGAGCTGGAAGTCGGCCTGCTCCTGCCGTGTAACGTGATCGTCTACGAAAGCGACTCGCCTGATCGGAGCGTGATTGCCGCGCTCGCGCCCATCGCCGCGTTCGGCATCGTCGGCGACAACCCCGAGATCGCAGACGTCGCCCGCGAGGCCGACCAACGCCTCCGCCGAGCCTTGACGACGATCGAGGCCGCCGACCAGAAAGAGACGGCCTAGGCACATGGAGTACTTCGGCCCGATCGGATTCCTGGTGGCCTGGATTGTGCTGCAGCGATGGATCTTGCCCAGGTTCGGCGTGCAGACGTGAATGAGCGGCCGTTGCGACGTCGAGTCTCGACGTCAGGAGCCGGACGACTCCCCCGCCGATCCGAGGTAGGCGCTCCCCTATTTCCAGCCAGCGACGACCGCGGGATACTGGTTCAGCATGCGGAGAAATCGGTCGGTCTCCGCGCCCGGCCGTGAAGAACTGAATTCGCTGATGACGTCCTGGTGCTCCGCCTCGGAGAGCAGCTGGTCTGCCAGTTTGTAGAAATAGTCGTCTTCGATACGGATGTGCTCGCGGATCAATTCGCAGTAGGCGAAGGCGTGCGACGCAAAATCTTCGACCGCCGCCTCGTCGCCGGCTTGCAGCCGAAGACGATCCTCACGCAATTTTCCGCAGTACACACGGCCCGCGTCGTGCTGCGCGAGCAGCGCCTGCACCACCGTCTGATCCCGGCCGACCCCATGCCGGGCCAATACCGGAAACAAGGCTCGTTCCTCCCGGGCGTGGTGCCGGTCGGTGAACGTCCCGAAGAAATCGATGACGTCGACCACCATCGCGGGCGGCACTTCGGCGCGAAGGCTCATCCGTCGCGCAATGGCCTCGAGGACCGAAAGCATCGTCTTGAATCCGGAGTGCTCGGCGACCAACACGTCGGCAAATGACGTCGGCATCGGTTATCCTCTGACGAGACTCCGGCATCGGTCAGCGACTCCGAATTCCCCTGGTGGGGCGCCGAACGATCTCCGGTGTACACACAGCCAGTTACGCGGTGAGACGACCGTCGGGTCGCGACACAGCCCGCGGAAACCCGGCACACTCCTGAACTTTGCAGGATCTCACGCAATTGCCGTGCCCGACGCCTTCGGCTTCTGCCGTGGCGTCTCGGCCCGGGGAGAGCCCACGCGAACGGCGCCGCTTTATTGGGAGAGTTCGACCAGAATCGATCCGGCCACGGTGGGTTCGATAGCCAGTTCGGTCTGGTCGCACATGAACACGACGCCGGGAAACGTCTGCAGCACCCGAACAGGCGCTCCGGGCGTCACCCCGAGAGCCCCGAGTCGATCGGCCCTCGCGGGATTATCACGCAGCACGCGGACCACCGAACCCCGATCCCCGGCCGCCAACGAGGAGAGCCGACGTGTGGCATCAGAACGCAACATGGCACGCCTTCAGAGCCGAGTTGAGCACGGCGCCTGTCCCGATGGCGATCACGGTCACCACCGCCAGCATCGAGAAGGCCGCCCGCGAACCCTGCTCCTTGATCATCATCAGGAAATTCGCCACGCACGGCACGAAGAGCGTCATCACGGTCAAGGCCACGACCGCCTGTACGCCTGACAGTTGGCCGCTGCGAGACATTTCGAACAATCCGGCCGCCCCGTAATCCCGACGAAGGAAACCCATAATCAGCACTTGCGCCGTCTTGGCGGGCAGGCCCAGAAGTCCCACAACCATTGGCTCTGCCGCCCGGGTCATGACGGCAAGCCAGCCTGCCCGACTGAGCGCGAAGAGCAACGCCGTGCCAATCAGGAACAGCGGCACGGCCTCGCCGAGGTACCAGCGGACCCGCAACGCGGTCTTATACGCCACATTGCGCATGTGTGGCCAGCGAATCGGCGGCAATTCGAGGATGAATTCCGAGCGCTCTCCCGGCAGCACGCGGGCTGCGAGAAAGCCCACGACGAACATCTGGGTCAAGACGACGCCGAACAGGGTGGCGACAGCCGAGAACGAAATCCCGCCAAGAATGCCGAGGATCGTCGCCAACTGGGCCGAACACGGAATGCCCAGCGCGAGCAGCAGCACGGCGATCATCCGCTCCTTCTTCGTCGCCAGGATGCGGGTCGTCATCGTGGCCATCGTGTCGCAGCCAAGCCCCAGCACCATGGGCAGCACGGCCTTGCCGTTGAGCCCCATGGCGCGAAAGATGCGGTCGCTGAAGATGGCCAAACGCGGGATGTAGCCCGAATCCTCGAGAAACCCGAACACGAAGAAGAACGTCGCCACCACCGGCAGGACGATGGCCACCGCGTAGGTGAGCCCCATCGTGATGAGACCGTATTCGCCGACGAAGAGATCGCGGACCAGCGACCACGGCACCCACCGGGTAAACAGGCTGATGGCCGCGGGGTTGATCACGCCCTGGAACACGTCTTTCTCGAGCACGCCGACCAGAAACTGTGCGCCGAACACCCCGACCGCCAGATACATCAGGTAGAGCACGACCGCAAGAATCGGCAGGCCGGTGAGCGGCTCGCGGACCCATCGGCTGACCTGCTCATGCACGCGTCCAATCGTCGACGGGCGAGACCGGCGAAGCTGCCCCGTCAAGGTGTGGGCCCAGGCGGCGTGGTCCCGGCTTTCCCCGAGCTCCACCGACGGCACAACCGCGTCGCGCATTACTTCCCGCAGGTGGTCCACGCCCCGCCCTTCGGTCGCAACCGTCTCGACCACCTGCACGCCGAGGCTGCGGCCCAGCGCGGTGGCGTCGATATCGAGGCCGTGCCTGCGGGCCTCGTCGACCATGTTGAGCACCAGGACGAGCGGCTTTCCGTAGGCCACGATCTGGGAGGTGAGCATCAGGCCCCTCCGCAGGTTCCGCGCATCGACGACCTGAACGATCACATCCACCCCGTCGCCCTCGACGATCCGCCGGGTGACCAGTTCGTCTTCGCTCACCTCGCCTTCGAGCGCGTTGACGCCTGGCGTATCGATCAGGTCGCAGACCTCGCCGTTGACCAGGGCGCGTCCCTTGGTGACGGCGACGGTGGTGCCCGGGTAGTTGGACACGATGGCGTATTGGCCGGTCAGGCGCCCAAACAGGACGCTTTTGCCCACGTTGGGGTTCCCAACAAGCGCAATCCGAAGGGGATGGGAGCGAACGCGCAGTAGCGGGTGGCGGGTGGCGGCCGCGACGACGGCCTGGGAACACGACATCGGGAGGCTCCTGGTTTCAATAATGAGACCGTGTCTCAATATTACCTCAGCCCGCGGCACCCCCGTACAGAAAACGGACCCGGCGCCACCGTAGGCTACCGGGTCCCCTGAATCTCGAACCGTCCGCCGACCTACATCTTGACGATGAGGCGGCCGAAGAACGTGCTGCCCTTGTAGGGGCGATTACCGTAGCCGGTAGTCAAGCCGCCGAGGTAGTCGATCCGGGGCGTCTGCGTCCCGGGCAGGTTCACCGTGGCGAAATCGCTGACGTCGAGCTTCTCGTACCAATACGACACGCCGAGATCCACCCGCTTGCTGACGAAGAACTTCGCGTCAGCCGTGAGCCGCTGCCACTTGTTCGTCACGTTCGGGAGGGCCTCGAAGCACGAGGTCAACCCCGCCGCGCACGGCTTGGTATCGCCCACCGTGAGGATGGAATTGTTGACCAGTGCCGTGATGCGCGGACCACCGTGAATGAACGAGTTGTTGGAATCGCTATAGGTGTACCCGAATCGGAGATCCGTGTTCGGAATCGCCTTGATCAGATCGAAGAACAGATCGACGTTCTTGACCTTCTCGTCGTTGTCCATCGTCCAGTCGCGATTGGGGTCGTTCCAGCTCTCGTACGCCCCGGGCACGCCCGAGAACGGGTTCGCCGTGCGCGAGCGCTGCAGCGCGTGGAACTTGTCCTGACCGTAATTGAAACCGAAGGTCACCTGGCTTACCGGCGTGACGGTGATGCCGAAGTTGGCCGACGTGTTCTTGTTGTCGAGCAGGCCGAAGGTCTGGTCGAGTTCGTCGTACTTATCGTTGCCCGACGCGTACGACGCGGTGATGTCCACGTTGGGCATCGGCGAAATCGTCACCAGCAGTGTGCCGCGGTCCCGCGTCCGGTCGGCATCGTCGAACATGCGGGAGAGTTCCTGTCCACCAGGTTCGGTGACCGCTTCTTCGCTGAAGCCGTCGCCGGTCCGGCGGGTGCGCTCCATCAGCGCGCGGAACTGGATGAACTGGTTGCCCAGCGTATCGATCGACGCCCGCACCGTGGTGTCGCTCAGCGACTTGAACGCCCGAGCCGAATGCTCGTACTTCTCGTTGCCCATGCCGAACTTGACCGCCGTGAACGGCACTGGCGTGAACGTCGTGTCCACGTTGAAGCTGGTGCGCGTCGAGTTCCACTCCTCGGTTTCATACAACGTCGGCGTCGCGATGCCGAATTCCGGCACGCCGTCGAAACGGACGGTGCTGTCGGCGATGAATTCGGGCGTCCGATCTTTTCGGTCGGTGTAGCGGTACCGCGCGGTCACGCCCACCCACGACGCCGGACGCGTCGTGAAATTGAACACCGCGTTGATACCGTCCACCTGGGCCTGGGCCGTCGCCCGCGGAAGCGCCGCGAGGCTCGGGAACCACGCGTAGGTGGCGCTATTGGCGACCACCGGGTTGATGGTCCACGGCATCAACGTGTCGTTCTGCTTGGACGTGGTAAACGCCACGCTCGCGTTGACGACGCTGTGTGCCGGCAGCTTGTTGGCCACGGCGGTCGCGCTGACCGTGTCGAGGGTGTTGCTCGGGGCCATCGACATCCGGCCGCGAGCCGGGCCGTTGCCGTTGCTGTACGCACTCGGATCCCACGGACCGTTGACGCCGTCAATCGCCTGCCCGTCGTTCCAGTCGGTCAGCCGAATCGGATTGTCCCAGGTGACCCACGGAATGTTCTGATTGAACTTCGAACGGTCGTACGCCACCCGCACCATCCCGTGCGGCCCGGCCCACGCCACGCCGAAGCCGTAGTCGTTGGTCCGGTTGTCGAGACTCATCGGCAATTCGTTCGAGTTGTTAAAAGCGAACGACATGCCGTACGGCTGGTTGCCGCTCTTCTTGGCGCTCTGGAACGTGAAGTCGACATCGACGTCTTTGGCCGCTACGAAGCCGACCCCGAACCCGAAGGTGTCGCGCTGCGCGGTGGTATCGACATTCCGCGCGAGGCCCCGGTAGATCGAGGGATACGTCAATACCGTGGCTGCGGTCAGTCCGGTGCACGTGCCGACAGCCGGCAAACCGGGGGCGCAAAGCACGCCGACCGCCGTCTTGGCTTCGACTGCGGCGCGGGCGGCCGCATCCAGCGTCCAGACGCCCTTGGACGACTCGGTCCATGGAGTCTTGGTGCCGCCATCGAGACCGTAGTGCAGCGGCAGTTGATCGAAGAACGCCGTCACCTTCATCATCTTGTTGGCGAAGCTGGCGTTGATGCTCTCGTCCTTGTAGCCCAGGTTCGTGCCTGTGAGGCTGAACTCGTGGGTGTCGGTCTGTTTGCCGAGCGCGAGGTTGATGTTCGCGCCGTTCCGCAGGTCCTGATATCGCTGGAACCGGGCCTTGTCGCCGGTCACAGACATGCCACGGAACCCTAAATCAAACGTGCCGATTGAAACCGTCTCTTCGGTGGCCGCCGGCGCTGCCGCCGGAGCCTTCTTCTGCTCTGTCTGAGCCATCGCAAGGGTTGCGGAGGCCAGCAAGAGCGCTGCAGTCACTGTCATCACTCTGTTGCGCATTGCATTCCTCCTTGGTTACCGCAAGAACGCCTTGCCGGTGGGGGCGTTGGACCCGTGGAGCGCCTGGTGGCACACCGCGCAGGCCCGCCCGTAAATCTTGTTCGAGTTGCCGGACGTCTTGAGCGTGAAGTTGTCGTAGATGGTGGGAGGATGGCGTGATGTGACGTGACAGCGCTGGCACAGGAACGGCTGCTTGGCGACCAGCATCCGATCGTTGTTGGTGCCGTGCGGGTCGTGGCACGTCACGCAGCTATCGACCACCGCGCCGTGTTCCCACAGGAACGGACCGCGCTTCTCTGTGTGGCAACTCACGCAGCTCTCATTGAGCGTGATGCCGGCTTTGAGCAGCTTCACATTGGCGCTGCCGTGCACGTTGTGGCACGACGAGCAGCTCAGCTTGCCTTCGCGCACGGGCATGTGATTGAAACGATTCTGCTTATTGGTGATGTTCTTGTGGCAGCCCGCGCAGAGCTGCGTTTCGGTGGCCGCTTTCAGCTGTTTCGGTCCTTTGGACGCATGGACGCTGTGGCAGCTGGTGCAGCCGACGTTCCGCTGGTCGTGCTGGCTGCCGCCCCACAGGGCATGCTTGGCGCGATCGTGACAGGTGGTGCACAACTCGCTCGCCCGCTGCGGGGAGAGTTGGCCGATCACGGTGATTTTGGTCTTGTCTCCGCCGGCTTCGGCGTGCTCTTTGCCAGCGCCGTGGCAGCTTTCGCAGCCCTGGGCCGAAATCGGAGCCTTGGGATTGAAGGCGCGGGCGTGGGGCCCGTCCTTCAACGCCGCGCCCCGGTCTTCGTGGCATCCCAGACACGTGTCCTTGCCGACAAAATCACCCGCCGCCTGACCGGCCGGCGCCTTGGCGGCTGCCTGCCGGGGCGTCGCGGACGACGCTGTCCCCGGAACGGCCAGCCAGGCCACCGCGAGCCCGGCGAGCACAACCCCGCGGACGAGGGTCTTGCAGAAAGAATGCATAGCGTACTCCTTGAGAAAATGAACCGAACAAGGTTCTGGGTAAGCAGCCAAGATTCCGCCTCAGAACGCGTTGCGATCGCCAGATACGCAACAGTCCACCGTCGGGCGAAATTTTGTGGGAACTAGCAGACACACTGCAGCCACTAGCTGATACCCGTTACGTTAAACGCAATTGCGGTGCCAGCCGGGGGCGTTGAATAGTGAAGCCGTCTCTTAATGAATGTTCAGGTATGCGTTGAATTCTATCGGTTGCGTCTCGGCAGGCTTGGCGCAACTGCCGGATTATCGCTAAAGTGACGTTTCACAAGCGGATATTCGACAGCTGCCGTCCAATATTCTGAATCAATTGCGCCACGCGGTAGAACTGGCCGGTATCACGACTGCATCGTATGGCAGAGCGAGCAATCCTGCGAGATCACCTTGCCAGTCGTCGATTTGTGGCCTTCGTCGTGGCACCGGAAACAGCCCGGGAAGGCTGTGTGACCGATGTTATTCGCATACGATCCCCAGCCCACGTTCATGGCCGGGAAGATGTTCCGCTGATACAAGGTCTGAAGCGTCGCGATGGCCTGCTGGATCGCGGCCTTGGGCGAATCGGGATAATTCTCCCGATAGAACGTGTCGATCGCCGTGGCGATGCCTGTTGCCGCCGCCGCCGCGTTGGGATAACTGGCGGTCAGCGCCTTGACCGCCTGCCGCCGCGCAAATGGCAGGCCTCGATCGATCCCGCCCCCCGCCATCGCGTCGTCCACCGCGCGCTCCGCCGAGCGCGCGAACGTGTGGGAGGGCCGGTTATGGCAGTCCACGCAATCCAGCGTTCGCCGCTCACCGGCTGGCGGTTCGTCGCCCGCCACCCCGTCGGAACGGTACACCCGCACGTTCCCCTTCCCGTCGTCGAGCCTGACCCAGGGAATCACCTGTCGTTTTTCGTCGGACGCCACGTACTCGATCTTGTTCATCGCGCCGACATGCCAGTGAATGCCCGACGCAATATTCTTCGCGAAGCTGACGCCCCCGATGTGCATCTGCAGCGTGGTCACCGATTCGGTATTGGCCTGATCGTCGGCGTATTCGCGGATGGATTTGATCTTGTCGCCGTGGAACTTCTCGGGCCAGTGGCACTGTTCGCAGGTGTCTCGAGCCGGGCGCAGGTTGGTGACCGGCGAGGGAATCGGGCGCGAGTGCGTGTTGAACGTCACCGCATAGACCTGCCGCAAGCCCGACAGCTTCGCCTGGACGAACCACGGCGCTCCTGGACCGATGTGACACTGGATGCAGGCGACGCGCGAATGCGGTCCCGCCTGGTAGCCGGCAAACTCGGGCTGCATCACTTCATGGCACAACTGTCCGCAGAACTGGACCGAGTCCATGTACTCGATCCCCCGATAGGCCGCCACCGACACGATCACGACGTTGGCCGCCGTGCACGCAAGCACGATCACCCCGATCCGGCGCTGATAGGGCTCGTTGAAATCGATCCGCGGCCAGCTCGGCATCCAGGAGGTCTTGCCTTCGGCACGCCGGCGGTGCTCGATCCACATCCCGATCGGAATCAGGACGAGCCCGGCCACGAAGAACGTCGGCAGGATCAAGAAAAACAGCAGCCCCATGTACGGGTTGCTATGAAACCCGAAGACATCGAGCGCAAAGAACGTCAAAAACAGCAGCGCGCTCGACGTCGTGATCGCCACGCCAAGAATCGTGACGGCATTGCGCAGCAGGGAAAATCGGGATCGTGTCGCCATGTGCCTACTTTGTAAGAAGCGCGAAGAGAATCAGGCCGACCATCGCCAGGCCAAACGTGACCGCGACCGCACCCACCGACCGGCCCAGCGTGTAGACCCACTGCGGAGCAGAGGCCGACGCCAGCTCGTCGATGCGCCCCAGCTTGGTCAGGCGCTCGAGCTCATCCTGACGTTCCTCGATCATCTCGTGCGCGGTCACCCGCCCGGTGAAGATCACCGAATCCATCGGGAACTTTTCGGGCCGCAGATGCCCGTTGAAGAAGTGAATCGTAAAGATGAAGCCGACCGCCAGCAGCGCCTCTTCGCCGTGCACCAGCATGGCAATGTTGAAGAGCCAGCCCGGCAGCAGGTAGGCGAACCACTCCGGAAACCACAGCACCAGGCCGGATCCGCCGATGATCCCCATCCCCCAGAACACCGCCCAGTAGTCGAACTTCTCCCAGTAGGTGAAATGTTCGAATCGCGGCTGCGGCCCCAGGCCGACAAACCAGCGCATGTGGCCGATCAGTTCGAAGAAATCCCGAGGCTGCGGGACCATCGACGCCGGGCCCCACAAAATCCCCAGGTCCTTTCCGACGAACAGGCGCTGGCAGATGCGGCTCAGGTGAATCACGAACACGGTGATCATGACGATGGCGCAGAACCGATGAATGATGCCGGCCGCCGCGAATCCGCCGAACAGACGCGCCAGTCCCGCCGCCCACCGCTCGTGGCTGAACAGCAACGGCATGCCCGTAAACGCCAGACCGAGGAAGCTGAACATCAAGAAACCGTGCAGCAGGCGGTCGGTGCGCTCGAACCGCCGGTAGTGGGTCGTCGCCACCGGCGTGGCGGCTGGGGTGCTGGCGCTCATCGGCCGTCCTCCGTCGAGTCGTCTTTGCCGGATCCGCGCAGCCGCGCAGCCGCCTTCATCTGCAGGCCGCGCCCGAACCACAGGCCGGTATGGATGCCGAAGAACGCGAACACGCCGATCAGCAGCATCTTCATGAACTCGGAGGTGTAGAACAACAGCGGGTTGCGCGCTCGGTTCGACGGATCACCATGCGGGTCGTACTGCGCGAAACTGGCGGTCGCACCGGAGTGGCACTTCTTGCACGTCTGCAGGCGGTTCGCGTCGCTCACTCTCGACCGGGGGTCGGATTTCGGAACGATGGAGTGCGAGCCGTGGCAATCGGCGCACGAGGCGACGCGCGAGTAGCCGAGGGCGGTCACCTGGCCGTGGAACGTGTCACGATACGTCTTGATCGACTCTTCGTGGCACGTCCCGCATTCCTTGATGACGGTGACTTTCCAGCCCTCCATGTCGGCGCGGCGAATTTCGTGCGCGGTATGACAGCTCGAACACACCGGCGCCAGCGGACTCCCCTTCTGCACCTGGGCGCCGTGAATGCTGGTCCAGTACTCGCGCGCAATCCCCTCGTGGCACTTCCCGCACGTCAGCGGAATGGTCCGTCGGTAGACCCGGCTGGCCGCATCGGTCTTGCGCCGAATGTCGTGATTGCCATGGCAGTCCGAACAGGTGGGCGCGACGGTCAGTCCGCTGCGCGTCAGCGCGCGCCCGTGGATGCTGTCCCTGAACAAGTCGACCACGTTGCCAATCTGGATCTTGCCGCGCTTGATGATCTCCTCGTCGCCGTGACACCGTCCGCAGGTGTCGAGCAGCTTCGAGTGATGGGTCAGCGATTCCGGGTCGGCCGACGGCTTGATGTCGTGCGTGCCGTGGCAGTCCACGCACGCGGCAGCCGTCAGGTTTTTACCCGAGCGACGCGCCTGTGCGTGCACGCCGGTCTCGTAGGCGGCGACCGCCTTGTCGTGGCAGGCGGCGCACTGGGCCGGCTTCAGCTTGTCGGGGTGAGGAAACTCGGCGCCCGTCGCCAGGTCGGTATGGCAATCCACGCACGCCACGCCGCCCGCCCCATGAATCGAGGCGGCAAATTCCGGCGCCTTGACGGCGACCGATGTGCCATTGGCCCGAACCGCCCCGGCGTCGCCGTGGCACGCCAGGCAATCGTCGTTGGCAGGTGGCTTGACAGAGCCCGGGGCCTTCGATTGGGGCCGCGCCATCGCGACCGCCTCCGCCCCGGTGAGCACGACGAGCCCGATTAACAGTCGCAGGAGTACACGAGTCATGGTTGCCTGGGCCCGCGCGACTGGCTCCGTGTAGGCCGCGCGCCGAGAAGAAATAAAATGATGAAATAAATCCGAGTCAATCGGACACGACGGATCCGACGCCGACTCAGGGCCGGTGCTCGAGATCGCGGGCCGGCTGGCCGACCCGGTCGTCACGCGTTTCCCATTTCTGACACTCGGCGCAGCGGTCCACCGCGGTCGATAATTCGCGCTTGTGCTCAGCCAGACACGCCCACTGCGCCATCCACGTATCCATCCACATCGGCGCGGCGGTCGCCGGACGAAATTCGCTCCATCGACACGTCCACGGCATGCGCTCGGTTTTCATCTCGCTCCTTCGGGCTGCCAGAAGGGGTCACGGCCACGGCCCCGGTCCACCACCGTGGTGCCGGGGCCCTAGTTTATCTTGAACAACCTGTCCGCCGCTCGGAAGACTCGCCCTGAAGCAAAAGGGTCTGGAAGGACTCAATAATGAGGATCGACACGGTCGGCCGTTTTATGGGCTGGTCGACCGCGGTGGGTATAAGAGGATCTCTATGCGCGGGCCTCCCGAGCGACGTTAAGGTTGTCTTCAGCAACTTACGACCTAGACCACGAGCCTGAAACTGAAGCATCTGACTCGTGTATTCTTTTACTTTGCAAATGATATGCCAGTGTAATCGTTAATGAATCGCTGCGTTATTCCACATTTGGTTCCGGCAGTCCGTCACAATCCAGTCAAACATCCATCCTGCCGACGGAAAACCGTTAGGCATTGATCACTTTCTTCATCAAGAGACGAAACTGCGACCCCTGCTGCGTCTGATCGGCCAAGAAACAAATCTCGCCGCAATGCACCGAAAAATTGTACCCCAGCTCCGACTCCCGTGACGTCACATCAAGCCACTCGTCGTCAAGCCCGACGATCGCATTGGCGGCTGCCGCCAGCTGCTCGGGCAGTGATCCCGGGAACCGTTTCTGTAACACGGTCAGAACTTTTTCGCGATCAATCATTCACGTATCCGTCGCCGTTCATAGAGAAAGCAATTCTCATGCCCCCAAGCAATCAGACGGCGGATTCAGTGTTTTGATTCAGGTAAACCGACAAAATCGGTCGCATCGCCGGAACTCCAACGATGCCTAGGTCGGAGCAACGCCGGAACTTCGTCGTCTTGGGCGGCGTCTCCTGGCAAACAAGGGCTTCGCCACAACTCGCGCGGCCCTCCGATACGCCTCGTAGGCCCAGAATCCGGCCGTCCGCGGCGCCAGCATCGCCGCATCGTCGGGATTCACCACGATGCTGACCTCGATGTTCGGAGCTGCGCCAATGGGAATCCAATTCCGCCGGCACGCCTCGTACACGTGCGCCATCACGCGGCGCATGTCGTCGTACTGGGGCGGCGGCCAATCCTGCATGTCCGAGCCCAGCGTGGGCCTGAAGACGCACACCGTGGGAAATGCCCCCATATCGGCGACGAAGTCAATCGCCTTCAACGTGTCTTCGATGGGTTCGATCCCCGCAATGATCTCCCCAGAGACCGCCCCTCGCGGCATCCGTTTGGCGCAGTGCGCCATCGCATCGAAGAACAGTTTCTGACCGAGCATCTTCTCCTTGCCCGGACAGAGCTCACCGAACCACTTGGGATTCCAGAACTCGACGCAAAACGACAGATGGTCCACGCCCAGATCGATCAGCCGGTTGTACCGCGTGAAGTCGCGCTCCGGCGCCAACTGGACGCCCACCAGCATGC
>Ga0194060_10000216_pt1 | contig 40664 bp, 23 predicted proteins | sample SepL225m_MetaG_FD_163427 | JGI IMG/M metagenome (GOLD analysis project Ga0194060, IMG submission 163427) | Anoxic zone freshwater microbial communities from boreal shield lake in IISD Experimental Lakes Area, Ontario, Canada - Sep2016-L222-5m | ecosystem: Environmental > Aquatic > Freshwater >...
GAATACCTTGTCCCATGTGTTGCTGTAGACTCCGACCAAGTTGGTTTGCCATGATGCCGCAACGAACGTGGAACTTGTAGACCATGCCGGGAACAACAGATCCTGACACGTCAGTATCGTGTTGGTTGCCGTGGGCATGAGGCTTGTGATACCAAGCGATGCCGACCCGTTGACAAGCGTCAGGCTGGTGAGTATGGCCGGAGGCGGTATCGGGAGGCAAAGCAGCAGATAGTCCCATGCTGGCTTGAACAAGGGGGTAGTCCCATCGGCTTGAAGTGGTGTCGCAATGTCAACCACCGGGCAGCCATGATAACTACCGGACGCATTCGTCGAGGGTTCGAGATCGGTCGAAAGAAAATGCCGACCAAAGTAGTTCGACGATCCCGACGCCTCAACTTGAACGCAGACCCCATAGTGATCTACGCCAAGCGCCGATGCCGCGACCTGCATGTTGGTGAACGACAGGAACTGGTCACGCTCGTGGACGAAGAGAAACCAGCGGCTGACAGGGGTTTGCGCGTCGGCAAGCATCCAGTTATAAGGTCTGTTACCGGCATCCCACCAGTCCATCGATGTAATCATCACGCATCTGTCTACGAAGCGAGTCTTGGCGATGATGCCAGCCATGCCACCGCCTTGCGAGTGCCCACAAACGATGAACTTGTCCCACAGTAGGATGTTTCCGCTCAAGTATTGTCCCCAACCGCGTGTCGGATAGGTCGTAGTGAGATACTGAAGTGCCTTGATGAGGCGGTTTTCAATGCAATTTGTGGTATCAACAGAAACAAACCCAACGCGATCAGACCCGTCAAACACCTCCAATCTTGCGTTACCGGCAGCGTCCGGATCGAGTGGCGCGTTTGTTGCGCATAATGCGTTGATGGCCTCGCCGTTCGGATACATCAGGCCCAGCGCATGAAAGCCAAGACTGGCGGCATTCTCGGAAAAATCCCTGTACATGGCAGGAGTGGCGCCTGTACCTGGGAGCATCACCACCAACCTGCCACGGTTGGTCACCGATGGATCAACGACAGCGTAATGATTGTTGTTGAACTGACTAATTGCCGGGTCGGTCGCGCTTGGCGCAAACAGAACGCGTACCTGCGTTGCTATCGCCCACCAAGGAGCGAGCAACCAAGTCGCAACTAACACAAGATTGACTAGCGTACGTGAACTCATTTCTCTCAGCCGAACTTATTATTATGCAGATCCCGTTATCGCTGATTTTTATCGGATGAGCGGCGGTAGTCGGATCCATCCGTAAATGAAACCAGATTTTAGTGGCGGGAAAAAAGTTGTACAGCCAATTAGTGGTGCTGCTGGGGTATCCCCACGTGTTCCTTGGAGCATGGACTACTGTTGAGCCGCTCACGGGGCTACATCCAAAAGACCTAAGGGGAGGGGTTATTCTTAATTCGCCAAGGGAACTGACAAGGCAAACGACGTCATGTGTTCATCACTTCGCACCAAAATCAACTCGCCGCCATGCGCCTGAGCGATTTCGCGAGCCAGGCTCAATCCTAGACCGGAACCTTCAATTTCTCGGCTATGCGATTTGTCAGCACGATAGAATCGCGCGAATATCCTGTTGTGGTCTTGTAGCGGGATTGGGCGTCCGTTATTCGTGATCGTAAAGACCGCGTTGTGTGCTTGTTCGACGAGAGTCATCTCAATCGAGCCATTCCTGTCACTGAACTTAACAGCGTTTGAAATCAGGTTCTCAATCACTTGGTTTAGGAGATGAGAGTCTCCCGACACAAATAGTTCCGCAGGTGCAGTGACTGTTGCAGTCTTGTCGGGGGCCAGCATCTGTATATCATCGGCGGCTGCCCGCACAATATCAGCAAAATTGATGCGCTCCCTACTAAGCGGCAACTCGCCGGCATCTGCTTGGGACAACAACAGCAACTTGCGTAAAATGGCCTTTAGGCGCTGCACCTCATCGAGTTGTTCGGCATATTCGCGTTGTTCAGCGGTCCCATCGGCTGCTCTCTGTAAGGATCGTTCCATCTGTGCTTGGAGGATGGCCAAAGGAGTTTTCAGTTCGTGGGCCGCATCGGCGCTGAATCGTGTGGCCTGTTGGAACCCTTTCTCGATCCGTTCCAACATTCCATTGATTACTTCAATCAGGCGCTTGAACTCCACATCGACGCCTTTACCGGGGATCCGTTCATCAAGTCGCCGGGTGGTGACTAATTCAGCGGTCCGCGCGATCAGGTTGACGGGACGCAGTGCCATGTGGCCGATAAGCCAGCCTCCCCCGATAATCAATAGCAAGCCCAGCGGGATGGCGACGAGAAGCGCCTTTTGGAAACGCCGGGTTTCGGAATGCAATGAGGCAAGGTTCATGGCAATACTGAGCGTTACGTCCTCGTTTGCAAGGGTCATGGCGCGCCATTCGTCAGTCATTCCTCCCAGAGTTGCAAAAACGGGGCCGCGCACAGGCAGTCGGCGTGGAGGCGGGGAACGGGGGGAAGGTTCATCAAACAGACGCGGGCGTTGGCTGCCCAGTTCTTCGTCAGGTGGCGGTGGATTATCCTGTGGTGGATCCTCCGGCGTACTTCCAGTGGCACCTCCGAGAGAAAGGGGTAATATATTGTGGGGTATTTTCTGGGGCCAGTTCGCGGTGGCGTATAACCGGTCACCATCTGAACTGGTCGCCATCACGATGAACTGTTGTGATGAACCGTCGCCATAGATAGAGCGCAGTGAATCATCAAATCTTTGCCAGTGATCTCTGGGTTGAATTTTGCGGACTTGGGCATCAGCCAATGCCCTCAATTCACGGTCAATGCGTTCGAGCCCCACCCGGTTAAGTACGGAAACGGAAAAGATGCCGAACCCGATGAGTAGCAATCCTGACAGGAGCATGCTCATTAATCCGATCTTGAGGCGGAACGAATGCAGCATCAGTCTGCCTCCGATCTTCGGAACCTGTATCCAACGCCCCGTACTGTTTCGATGAGAGGCTCACCTTTGGTGGGATCGATTTTAGAGCGTAGCCGTTGGATACAGACATCCACAAGGTTGGTTTGGGGATCAAAGTCGTACCCCCAGACATGATCGAGAATCTGGGTTCGAGTAAATATCCGACCGGGAGACCGCATCAGGTATTCAAGCAGACTGAACTCGCGGGGAGTTAGGACAATATCCTCCTTTCCTCGCCGAACCTCACGGGCAATCAGGTTGACTCTCAAATCGCCCGCATGCAGGATGCTCAAGTTCTTGCCCGATGTGCGCCGCAGGACAGCTTGGATTCGGGCGATCAACTCATCCATGAAAAAAGGTTTTGGTATGTAGTCGTCAGCGCCGAGGGTTAATCCATATACGCGTTCATTCGACTCTGAGCGGGCAGTTACCAGGATGACCGGGATGGTATTATGCCGGTCACGGAGGTTTTTGAGAATGCTCAAGCCGTCCCTGCCCGGCAACATGATATCGAGAATAATCAGGTCATAGGATCCCGTGGTTGCGAGCGTGTAGGCTTCATTGCCCTCATGGCTGACGGTTACCGCAAAGCCGTTTTCCTCAAGGCCCTTTCGGATGAACCCGGCCAGTTTCTTTTCGTCTTCAACAACCAGGATGTTCATGAGTGATAAACTAGCACGGATGCTCTCAAAAGGACAAGACTGGCTCGATTACGGTTTTGTAATCCAATCAGGGTATGAATGGTAATGTGGGTTTCGCACGATATGGGTATCGGGGGGAAGAAAAGTGCCTCCAACAACTGAAAGGAGTACGACAATGAAAAGGTTGGCATGCTTGGCGATGGGAGTGGCATTGGTGGCAGCGCTGCAGGTGTTTGCGCAGGAGTCTGAGGAACCGAAGCAGGATGACCGGCGCCCTCCGCGCCGTGGCGAACAGGGGCGTGATGAAATGCTCACGGCTGAACAGACGGCCAAGGTCACGGCCATCCTGTCTAAATATGACCCCAATACCCTCACAGCGGACCAGGCGAAAGCCATCCATGAGGCGTTCAGGAAGGCCGGACTGTGGGGCGGCTCGGCCATGTGCGATGCCATCAAGGCGGCTGGCTTCGATCCCGATAAATTGCGTGACTTGGCCCCGCCACCCGGACAGAAGGGGCGGCCAGATCGTCGCTCATCCGGATCAGGACAGGGCGAAATGAGGCCGGAGCGGGGCGGCGGGGATGATCAGCGACCTCTGCAGGATGGGGAGGAACCTCCTGCCCGGCCGGATGGCAATGCCAGCGCGAAAAAAGGGGGGCATGGCCAGGGGAATTATTCCCTTGACCAGGCCATCTCCGATCGCGCCCAGTTGAGTACAATCGCCTTCAGCGGGTTGGCCTTCCTTACCGGCGACTTCGGCGGTGCTACGTTCATGCCCCCGGGCAAGGTGTGTGATTATTTTGGCTTCCAGTACATGCGGGACATCGATGCCGCCGGCAAAGGGCACAATCCGATGTTCCTCAGCCGTGTAGCCGCGAATGTCATGCACATCCTGAATGAAGGCCAGCGAAAAATGTTTGAAGACCTGGCCGCTGAACAAGCCCCCCAGTTCGAGCAACTGGCACTCAAACGCATGCCGCTCATCAAGGCTTTCCATCGGGAACGCGATGGGGATATCCCCCCAGGCACGACCGGATTGAGCCGCGATGCCATCATCCGATATGTTGGCGACTTCTATGCCTACGATGCCGAGTTGAGTTACCGGCGGGCTGAGGTTTTCGGCAAGGTGGTGACGTCCCTCACCCCCGACCAGAAGGCCTATCTCGGAAAGATGAAGTTCGGTGATTTCAACACCTGGCCGGAAATGGACGAACGCAGCGCGCTCAAGCGGCAAGCATCAGGTGTTTCAAAGTTCTACAACGTGGCCTATATGACCTATGCCAGCGAGTTCTTTAGTTGGACCGCCGGCTCCATCACGGCGGATGTGTATTTCTGTCCGGAACGTCATGGGACCTATTTCGGTGGTTTTTACATGAAGGATATGCCGGCAATGGGAAAGCGGAATTACGATATCAGCACGGCGGTTACCGGGGATAGCGGGGAAAATTTTCTTAATCTCCTGAATGTTGAACAACGCGCGAACATCACCTCCATCACGGAGCTTCAAAAGAAGCCGCTCGCTGAAATGGTCGAGGTTCGGACGGCTATGTCCTCCGAACTGCGCAAGTTCCTCGGCGGCGGGCAGGCGGACAAGCTGAAGGTTTTGGCGCTCGGCCGCCGTTATGGCGAATTGGACGGGGAAATGTCTTGGATGTATGCCATGGCCTTCGCCAAAGTGAACCGGACGCTCATGCCAGAACAGAGGGCTGCCATGAACAAGCTCCGCAACTTGGACGGCTACCAGAGCGCTCCCGCTTTTCTCTACTCATCGCCCATGCAGACTCTGCCGGAGATTCAGAATACGGACTTCCTGTTTGGGGTATCCGCCACGACCCAACCAGCGCCTACGGCGGGCATGGGAAAATCGGTTAACGCCAAAACTGGATTCGTGCTGAAAAGTTCCGCCGTGACCGATGGTGGTCAACTCCCGAAGGAGTTTACGGGGGACGGGGCGAGTGCGACGCTGCCTTTGGAATGGAGCGGGGAGCCTGCGGGAACCAAGAGTTTTGCCGTGATCATGCATCATATTGATCCCCAGGGGAAGACCAAGTGGTATCGGATCCTTTATAACATCCCTCCGGCGACCCGGAGCCTGCCGAAAAACGTCAAGGACGTGGGAGTCCTGGGTAACAACAGTGTCAACGGACGGATCGGCTATGCGCCGCCTCATTCCAAGGGACCCGGGCCCAAGACGTACGTCTATACCGTGTATGCCTTGTCTGAAAACCCCAAAATCAGCGTGGCGCCCGATCAGGTCAGCAGGGAGGTGCTATTGGCGGCCATGAGGGATCAAATCCTTGCCACGGCAGAGATGAAAGTGGTTTACTCTCGGTCTGTGGGTGACACGCTGCAATCCGGATTGCCAGACCAACTGCATACCAATTGAAGCCGTTCGACAAGTTTGCACCATGAAGAGAGAACAAAGAGCCTTTGCCTTCGGACTCGCGTTGCTGGCTTGGTGCGCCTCAGGACTTTGTCGTATTCATGCGGCGACAAACCTGGTGTTTTCAGAGACGATGGCGACGAACGCATCCACCTCATGGACAGGCGCGGATTGCGACAATGTGTGGATCGTTACCTTCAGTGGTAGCAATCCTTTTGCGCAAGGAACCAACTGGAACAACGGGAGTGGCAATCCATGCGGGATGCAGTTCAAGCAGGGCAACGTCAATCTGGCTAGCAACATGATCACGTTGGCACAAGGTATTGTGGCCACGGGGGGCGCCGCCTATGCGGAATTCTATCTGAAGACCAGCAGCCTGACCTCCAACACCGGATGGACCTTTCAACTTGATGCTGGTACAGGTTTTGTCACGCGCCTAGGAGAAATGACCGGCACCAACCATAATTGGCAACTTTATCATTACGATCTCCAGCCCGGAGAACTAGGTAGTAACCTCTTTCTTCGATTCCAGTTCGCGGGTGGTGCGACATCAAACCGTATTAGTCTTGACCAGATTTCCCTTTTCAGCATGCCTGCAACAAACGTGTTTGGTGGCACCTTGCTACTGGGACGTCCCACGGATAATTCGATTACGATCAACATTCTAGCCGACAGCGATCTCGCAGCCTATATTGATTACGGCAACTTATCCGGTGCCTATGCCTGTCAGACTGCACTCACAAACCTCATTGCAAACGCGCCCACTGAGGTGGAAATCACAGGACTTCAGGCCGATACCCGTTACTACTACCGGCTTTCCTACAAGCAAGCCAGTGAGTCCTCGTACCATGTCGATCAAGAGCATACCTTTCATACCCAGCGCGGGCCGGGCAGTACGTTCACGTTCAGCATTCAGGGAGATTCCCATCCCGAACGTGTCGGGATCATGTTTGATTCCGGTTTGTACACGAGAACCCTGCAGACGGCAGCCTCCGATCAGCCTGACTTCTACATGACGATAGGCGATGATTTCAGCGTCGACCAGATTCCCACCAACAGCATCAATGCCGATCTGGTCACCGCACGATATACCCTGCAACGCCCTTATCTGGGGTTGATTGGAAATTCAGTTCCCCTTTTCCTGGTCAACGGCAATCATGAGCAGGCTGCCGCCTATCTTTTGGACGGAACCTCCAACAATATCGCGGTCTGGGCTCAAACGGCACGCAACAAGTATTACTCTGAGCCCGCTCCCAATGGGTTCTACTCAGGGAATACCAATGTCGTGCCCTTCATCGGTTTGCTGCGCAACTTCTTCGCCTGGACATGGGGTGATGCCCTGTTTGTCACCATTGATCCCTATTGGGCGAGTTCCATCTGCGTGGACAATCCCTATTGGGGAGGCTCCAAAAGGACCAATATGTGGGATGTAACTCACGGGGATGTCCAATACCAGTGGCTTAAAGCAACCCTTGAGCAAAGTACCGCCAAATACAAATTCGTGTTTGCCCACCATGTTCTGGGTACCGGCCGAGGTGGCATCGAAGAGGCCGGCAGCTATGAGTGGGGTGGTCAAAACGCTGACGGGTCATGGGGTTTCACGACCAACCGTCCGACGTGGGCGCTTCCGCTCCACCAACTGATGGTGTCCAACAATGTGACGATCTTTTTCCAGGGCCATGACCATATCTTTGTCCGGCAACAGCTCGACGGCGTCACCTATCAGACTCTGCCAAATCCGGCCGACCCCAATTACTCGCTGTTCAATTCGGATGCCTACACCAACACCCTCTACAAAACCAACAACACCGGTTATGTCCGTGTCACGGTTGCGCCTGAGGATGTGAAGGTCGATTATGTTCGTACATTCCTGCCGTTCGACGAGGGGGTCGGGAAAACCAACGGCATGGTGGGCTACAGCTATACGCTTGTGTCGTCCGTAACCAATCAGGTTGCCTACGATGTGATGCTGGGCCGGCCGACCGATACCTCGATCGCCGTGAGTCTGCTCGCAAGCAACGATCTCCGGGCTTATGTCGAATATGGCACACAGCCGGGTGTTTTCACCGGGCAAACCGCAACGAATTCCGTGACGAACGGGGTGCCCTCCGTCATAAACCTTATGCCGCTCCAGGCTGATCAGCCGTATTACTATCGCATCCGTTTTTTGCAGACGGGCGGGGCGCCATTCAAGGCCGGTGACGCGCGCATGTTCCATACCCGGCGGGCCCGCGGCAGCACCTTCACGTTCGATATCGAGGCCGACCCGCATTACAATGATACGGCCGGCGGTTGGATGCCTGCGGTCTGGCAGCAGACGCTCACGAACATTCTCGCCGATCAGCCGGATTTCCTCATTGATCTCGGCGACACGTTCATGGGGGAGAAGCGCTATAGCAGTTATGGCGACACCAATGCGATGACGCAATCGGGCATCCTCGCCGCGTGTGCCGCCTGCCGCGCCCAGTTCTTCGATATCGCGGGCCATTCCGTGCCGCTGTTCCTGGTGGATGGTAACCACGATCCTGAACTGGGCTGGTGGCTGGACACCAACGCTCCGCATGCCAATCCGCCCGTGTGTGGCGCCAGCGCCCGGGGACAGTATTATCCCTGCCCGATTTCCGGCGGGTTCTATTCGGGCGCGACCAACAGCGACGCTTACCAGCAGGGGCCGCGCGACGGGTACTATGCCTTCGAATGGGGGAATGCGTTATTCGTAGTGCTTGACCCGTTTTGGTACAGTAACCAGGGAGTGAACAAATCCAGCAACCCCTGGGCCTGGACTCTGGGCACCAATCAGTACTACTGGTTGAAAACAACGCTCGAAACCAGTTCAGCGCCATTCAAGTTCGTCTTCTGTCACCATCTGGTCGGCGGCAGTTTCGATGCGGCGGCGCGCGGCGGCCTCGAATATGCCACGTATTTTGAATGGGGCGGCTACAACACCAACGGGACGTGGGGCTTCACCGATAACCGCCCGGGTTGGCCGATGCCAATCCAATCCCTCCTGCTCTCGAATAATGTGAACGCCTTCTTTCACGGTCATGATCATCTTTATGTGAAGCAGGATTATCGGGCCAGCGGCGCCACCAGCGGTCCCCCTGATCTTATTTATCAGGAAGTGCCACAGCCGAGTCATTATCCTTATGACTCGATCGGTTACGCGACCGGAACCAATATCGGGTACAACTACCAGAGCGGCGTCTTCTTCGGGAGTTCCGGCCACCTGCGTGTCACCGTGACGCCGACAAACACCATCGTTGATTATGTCCGTTCATACCGGCCCTCGGATGTGGGCCCCGGCAAGACCAATCGCATGGTCTCCTATTCCTACACCATTTCCAATCACACGGCTTCCGTATCGGCGGATAGCGTCGGTGACGGCATTCCCGACTGGTGGCGGGCGTTGTACTTTGGCGGCGACGGGACATCAACCAATGCCCGGTCTTGTGCCACTTGCGATGCCGACGGTACCGGGCAGAACAACCTGGCCAAGTACCTGGCCGACTTGGATCCCACGAATCCTGCTTCGCGGTTGGCGATTATCTCGATTGCTTCTTCGAATCAGGATATCCATCTCACCTGGATTGGCGGTTCCAACTCATGGCAATACCTGGAAACGTCGCGATCACTCGTGAGTAGTAACTGGGTCGCTGTCTATACCAATATCCGGCCCGCACCGGTTACCAATATCATGGTCAACAGTGTCACTGTTGCTGTTACCAACCTTTTTTTTCGGATCAGTGCCCATAGGTAACATCGGTGTTGGCTGAGCTTGGATTACGGATTTGTAATGCCGGTGTATGGGGCCTGTAATTCATGCGGTTTAGTATGTGGTTGAAATCAGGAGGAAGGGGCATGTCATGACACGACAAGTAATAGATTTTCACTTTGGCTGCGCAACGCAACGCAACCTCCTGCGGTTCCTGCTGTTGCTGGTCGCGCAGATCGTGTGCACCACGCAGGCCTATGAAGCGTTCCAGGGTCCGACGGAAGTGTTGTACTGGGATAAAACCAAAGCCAACGATGGCTACACCTTTTTCGGCGTACGCGGCACCTCGTACCTTGTTGATATGGAAGGGCGGGTGGCTCATACCTGGCCGGTGGGGACCAACCCGCACCTGCTGGATAATGGTCACGTTCTGGATGCTTCCAATGATGACCCGAGCGGGTTTGGTGGATTCAAGGAGGTGGATTGGAACGGTTCGACGGTTTGGTCCTACACCGAGACGCGCAGCAATTATCTTCCTCACCACGACTTCATCCGCATCTTCAACCCCAAGCTCGGGACGAACACCACGCTCTATATCGCCAACAAGACGGTGACATCCAACCAGTGCATCGCCGCAGGTTGTAACCCGCAGTTTGCCATTAATTATACCAATGCCCAGATGGATGCTATTGTGGAGGTGGATATGTCCAGCAACATTGTCTGGGAGTGGTGGTTCTACGACCATCTCGTACAGACCAATGACATCACCAAATCCAACTATGTCAGCAATATCGCGAACTATCCGGAGCGTCTGAATGCGAACGTCCCGGGCCTGCCGGTTCAGCGAGACTGGTTGCACTGCAATTCGATCGACTATAACACGAACCTTGACCGGATTGTCATCAACTCGGTCCGGGGCGAGTTCTATGTTATTGACCACGGCAACACGTTCATCTCCAATAATCCTGTGGGAAGTATTGCCCTGGCGGCCAGCACCAATGGCGATTTTCTCTACCGGTTCGGTGATCCCGCGCGCTACAGTCAGGGGAATCCACCTTCGATTCTGACCAACTGGACGGAATCCACCACCGGCCATAAGCAAATCGGAGGAGCCCACCATACGAGTTGGATCCCGGTGGGCTATCCGGGGGCGGGCAACTTTCTGACTTTCAACAACGCCCAGAATCTCTTCGAACACACCCAGCAATCCTATGCCATGGAGGTTAACGGGTATCTTAACGCAAGCGGAACCAACACGGGCGCCTATGTCAATCCACCGGATGCGGGTTACTATCCGTGGCAACCGGGCAACAATGCCGACAAACCGACCCGCCTGTTGTCGAACCAGCTTGTTTGGTTCTGGTGTTCCAAGGCGAGCCACGGGATGTTCAGTCACATCGGCGGCGGTGTCCAGCGTTTGGCCAATACCAATACTCTGGTCTGCTCCGACACAGAGGGGCATATCATTGAAGTCACGCCATCCGGTGAGGTGGTGTGGGAGTACATTAACCCGGTAACCTCGGACGGGATCCTGAAGTTCAAGCGTGACAACTGGCCGATGTACAACTCCATTTTCCGCGCTTTCCGCTATCTCGCCACCGACCCGCCGCTGGTCGGACGAACGCTGACGTCCACCAACACGATCACAGGCCGAACCCCGTCATACTATTCACCCTGAAAAGGAGTATACACCGTGAACCATGTAAATACTGGGAGGTTCGCTGTAGTAGCCGCTGTCTCAGCGGCACTCTTCAAGCAATACCGGCGAGGACGCCGGTTACATCGTCCTACGGTCACATGCCACAAACTTTCATCAGTTGCGATTCTGACTTTGATGATGATGGGCCTTACCGGCCATGCCTATGAACGGCTTCAGGGGCCGACCCAGTTGCTCTATTGGGATAAGACGCAGACATACAGTGGCTATACATTTTTTGGCGCCCAAGGTGCCAGTTACCTGCTCGATATGCAGGGGTGTGTGGTCCACACGTGGCCGGTGGGCATCAATCCCCGGCTGCTCGACAACGGCGACGTACTCGACGCCGCCAGTGGTGACATCAACGGATTCGCGGGACTCAAGGAAGTGGATTGGAATGGGAGTAACGTGTGGTCCTATGCGGAAACGCGCACGAACTATTTTCCTCACCAGGACTTCCTCCGGATCTATAACAAGAAACTTGGTGCGAACACCACCCTCTACCTGGCAAACAAGGCGATCTCCGCCAGCCAATGCATCGCGGCGGGATGCAATCCCGCGAATAGCACTTACACCAACGTCACTGTGGACGCCATTGTGGAAGTCAGTGCCGCCGGTACGATTGTCTGGGAATGGTGTTTCTTTGATCACGGAGTCCAGGATTTCGATGCTGGCAAATCCAACTACGTCAGCTCCATTACAAATTATCCAGGGCGGCTGAACCTGAATCTTCCGGGGCGGCCTCTGTCCAATGACTGGCTGCATTGCACCTCGCTCGACTACAACACGAACCTGGATCAGATCGTGATCACGGCGGAAGGTGGAGAGTTTTACGTGATCGATCACGGCAATACGTTTCTCGCCAACAATCCTTCGGGAAGCATTGCGTTGGCGGCCAGCACCAACGGCGATTTCCTATACCGTTTCGGGGATCCTGCCCGCTACGGGCAGGGGAGTGCACCGTCCATCCAGCAGAACTGGTCGGTTTCCTCGACCGGGAACAAGCAGATTGGTGGCGCTGGCCAGACCACCTGGATTCCGCCGGGAGTTCCTGGGGCGGGCCATTTCCTGGTCTTCAATAACGGCCAGGACCTATTTGAGACCACCCCTCAATCGTACATCTTCGAAGTCAATGGATACCTGAATGCGGGGGGTGGCGACACCGGTGCCTATGTGGGGCCTCCGACCGCAGGATACACGATCTGGTCGGCTCCCGGTCATGATACCGACAAGCAAAAGAAGAATATGTCCAGGCAGATCGTCGCGATGACCTATTCGATGGCGAACCAGGCATTTTTCAGTCCGCATGGCGGCAGCGTTCAGCGTTTGCCGAACTCCAATCTGTTTGTTTGCGCTGCCTCCGAAGGCCACCTCTTTGAACTCACGCCGGGTAGCAACGTGGTATGGGAATACATCAACCCCATCACCACCAATGGAATTGTCACTTACAAGCGTGATAACTGGCCTCTCTATAATCCGGTTTACCGCGCCACCCGCTACAGCACCAACCATCCGGCATTGTCCGGGCGTCTCCTGACAGGAACAACCACGATCGCCGGGGGGGTGCCCCTCTATGTTTCGGCTCCAACCATCAGCGGCATTACCCTCGCTCCGGCGGCACCTACCGCAACGAATACAGTTTGGGTTACGGCGTCGGTTACCACAAACAGCACGGTCGTGTCTGTGTCGCTCATCACGATTGTCGGAACCAGTACCAATACGACCGCGATGTCCAAGACCGGCTCGGTTTATGGCGCGACGATCCCGGCGTATGCCGCGGGGACGGTGGTGAATTACTACCTCTCCGCTAAGGATGAGTTTGATAATGCCGCCAGCAATCCTTCCGGCGCACCGACCACTACCCTCTCCTACACGGTTCATCTCAGTGTTATCGCTTCGGGATCCTCCATGACGCAGGCGGTGTCCGGCCTCCATTTCACCGAGAGTCCGGCGGTCGATGCGGCGGGAAACATCTTCTTTTCGGATATCCCGTCGAACACTATTTACAAATGGTCTGTGGCGAACCAGCTTTCCATTGTTCGCACAAATTCAGGCGGGGCCAATGGCCTTGCCTTTGATGCAGCCGGGAATATGCTCGTTTGCGAAGGGGGCAATGGCCGAATAAGCTCCATCAGCCCGCAAACCAATGTCACCGTCCTGGCCGGTTCGTATGGGGGACATCCGTTCAATGAACCCAATGACTTGTGGATCACGCCGTCCGGCGGCGTGTATTTCACCGATCCGATTTTTTTCGGCCATACCAATATCCAGGGCGGCGAATTCGTCTATTACCTCAATCTCGCCAACAGTAATGTCAGCCGGGTTGTCTCCGATATGGTTCGGCCCAACGGGCTCGTAGGGACAACGGATGGCCAGATCCTGTATATTGCCGACTGGGGTGCCGGTATTGTCTATCGCTATGCCGTCAATGGAGATGGCGCGCTGTCGAACAAGACGGCGTTCGCGTCGGTGGCGTGTGATGGCATGACCATGGATAGCGAGGGAAACATCTACCTGACAGGGCCCGAGGCCGCCGTTTTGGTCTATGACGCCAGTGGCGTACAACTCGAACAAATCAGTGTGCCCAATTCGGAACGGCCGACCAACCTGGAATTCGGCGGCAGCGACCGTAAGACCCTCTTCATTACCACAGATCATGGCTCGTTGTACTCAATCAGGATGCGGCTCCAGGGTGCCATCGGTGGGACTGCGACAACCAATCCACCGGCAATCCTTAATCCTGCCATCACTCCGGCATCTCCCACCAGCAACGATACCGTCTGGATCTCTGCAACCGTCACCGATGATGTCAGCGTGACTTCCGTCTCGCTCACCTATGGCTCCGGTAGCGGGAGCGGCGCGACGAACACCATGTTCTCGGAGACCATGGCGACGAATGGGGTGAAACCCTGGACCAATGGGCTTGGCTGCGACAACGTCTGGACTCTTAACTACATCAATGTCAATACGTTTGAACAGGCGACGAACGCCAATTATAGCGGGAACAACTGCGGCCTGACGTTCAAGAACGGTACAACCAACCTGTCTGACAGCATGGTTACGACGGCAAAAGGCATTGATGCGCAGGGGAACAGCGGGACGGTGTCGTTCTATATCCTGGCAAGCATCGTGAGTAACAATGTCGGTTGGACCATGCAGTTAAACCCCGGTAGTGGTTATACGACGCGACTGAGTGAAGTCACGGCGGCAAACCACGGTTATCAGCTCTACAGTTATAGCCTGCAACCGGGCGATCTGGTCAGTAACTTGCTCATGCGGTTCCAGTTCAATGAGGGGAATGTCGGCAACCGGATCTTTCTCGATACTATTTCCGTGAAGGTGGCCAGTGGAGCGGGAAGTTGGACGAACGTGGCTATGGTTGACGATGGTCTCCATGGTGACAGTTCGGCAGGTGATGGGGTCTATGGCGCCTCGATTCCTGCGAAGTCCGTGGGCACAACCGTGAACTATTATATCGCGGCCGTCGATGGGGTGGGGGCATCCGCCAGCAGTCCGTCGGGTGCGCCGGTTAGCGGAACCTATGCCTATACCGTTGTGGCTTCGACAACGAGTTCCACGGGCGTCTGGAGCATGCTCGCCCTTCCCGACACCGGTCAGACGACCAACTATACCGATACTTTTGGTGAGGATTCCGATTTTACAATCCATCCCCCAGCTTACGGGAAAAATGGCGACGGCACCATCAGTGACAAGGTCACCGGTCTGATGTGGCAGCAGACCGACGGCGGGGAGATGACCTGGGATAGCGCCACGAACTATCCTTCAACTCTCACTCTGGGCGGGTATGGCGATTGGCGTCTGCCAACAGCCCATGAACTCTACAGTATCTCATGCCAGGGTGCCTTGAATCCGGCGCTCAATACCAACTACTTCACCGTGACGGCCGCGGAATACTGGTGGTCGCGGGATCAGCAGGTCGGGAATTCGAGCAATATCTGGGTGGCCAATGCGGGTGGAGGGATCGGTAACCATCCCAAGAGCGAAACCTTGAGCGCCGGAGGATCCCGGCGTATCCATGTTCGTTGTGTCCGTGGCGCATCCGCCCCGGCTTTCGCCAGCCCGATGCATCATTTCACCAACAACGGCAATGGGACCATCACCGACACCGATACGGGCCTGATCTGGCAACAGGCCGAAATCGCGTCTAAAACCAACTGGGAATGGGCGCTTGCCTATGCCGCTGGACTATCGCTTGGAAGCAATTCCGACTGGCGGTTACCGAACATCAAGGAACTACAGTCCCTCAACGATGAGACACTGGTCGCGCCGTCCTTGGATACGAACTATTTTCCCGGCGCAACCTCCTCGCGCTACTGGTCCAGTACCAGCATGCACGGCACGACGAACGAGGCGTGGTTCCTGGATTGCCAGTATGGGGTCACCAGTTATGCCGACAAAACGACGAACCTGCTGGCGCGCTGCGTCCGTGGCGGAATAACGAATATCTCCAGTACATTCAGTGCCAAGCTGGTGCGGATTCCGGGTGGCAGCACCATCATGGGTGATCCCTTCGGATATGTTGATCCGGAGCATCCCAATGATGAACTTCCGTTACATAGCGTATACATTTCCCCCTTCTACATGGCCACAACACTGGCCACTGTCAGCGAGTACTGCGACTATCTTAATGCCGCGCTTTACCAGGGTCTCATTGAGGTTCGCTCGAACACGGTCTATGCCGTTGGCGGGACCAATGACTATTTCTACACTTACGATGCCTCCGTCTACAGCCGGATCCAGTACACCAACAAGAGTTTTGTCGTCCGGGACAACCGCGGCCTGCACCCGGTCACCAGCGTGAGGTGGTTCGGCGCCATAGCCTACTGCAATTGGCTGAGCCAGCGTGGCAAGTTCAAGCCTTGCTATAATCTCGACACGGGTGATGTTGATTTTACCAGGAACGGTTTCCGCCTGACCACGGAGGCGGAGTGGGAATATGCCGGTCGTGGCGGCCTGACCAATCCTTACTGCATGTTCCCTTGGGGGACCAACAGCAACACCGACGGTTCCTATGCGAATTGGGAGGGATCGGGCGATCCGTTTGAAAGTGGTGTTTATCCCTATACGACACCAGTTGGATTCTATAACGGCGCGCTCCGTCTCAAGTCTGACTACAACTGGCCCGGTAGCCAGACTGCCTACCAGACCAGTGATGGATCCAACCCTTATGGCCTTTACGACATGGCCGGCAACGTCTGGCAATGGGTGAACGACTGGTATGCGAGTGATTACTACGCCTATTGTACCAATAACAATATCGTGACCAACCCGCCAGGCCCGGTGACCGGTACTCTGTTCAGTGCCTATGGCAACATGGCCTACCGTAATCTACGGGGAGGAACCTGGTATAACGGTGGGGGGCAGGCTTACTATGGGTTCAGCCGGGTCTCGAATCGCGATCCGTCATGGTCCTTGGGGCCGTTGCCTGATGCCAACACCAATTCCCTCTGGTTCCAAACGGGGTTCCGGGTGATGCGGCCCGAAAAAATTTCCCAGACCGTCGGTCTGTTCATCAACACCACCAATGCTTATCCCGGCTATACCCTGATGGCGCCAATGCATCAGACTAACACCTACCTGCTCAACAATGCCGGGCAGTATGTTCACATGTGGACCAGCACCTACGAGCCGGGCCGGGCGGCCTACTTGATGGAAAATGGACATCTGTTCCGTGCCTGCATGGTGATGAGTGGTGGACCATCGACAGGCGGCGGGGAAGGGGGGCGTATCGAGGAATATGACTGGTATGGCAATATGGTCTGGGCGATTGACTACTACAGCACGAATTACATTCATCACCACGATTTCAAGGTTCTGCCCAACGGCAACGTCCTGATGCTGGTGGCCGAAAAGAAGACCTATGACGAGGTTGTTGCGGCGGGATTCAATCCGGCCTTGCTCGACTCGAGCATCTCCAGCCAAGGCTACATGCTGCCTGATTGCCTGATTGAGGTCGAGCCAACCCGGCCGTATGGCGGCACGGTTGTCTGGGAATGGCATATGTGGGACCACATGATCCAGGACTACAGTGCATCGAAGAGTAACTACTACGGTGTTGGTGGCGTTGCGCTCCATCCTGAACTTATCGATGTCAACGGCCCCGGAATCATGATCCCTCAGTTCTGGAACCATGTGAACGGCATAGACTACAACCCCCAGTTGGATCAAGTCATGCTCAGCGTCAGGAATAATAATGAACTGTTTGTGATTGACCACAGCAACACAACAGCCCAGGCCGCTGGCCACACGGGCGGCCGCTACGGCAAAGGCGGCGATATCCTTTATCGGTGGGGGGATCCGGAGCAATATAACTGCGGCACCTCCTCCAATCGGATGCTCTACCAGCAGCACCATACTCACTGGATCCCGACCAACTGTCCTGGCGCCGGGAATATCCTGATCTTCAACAACGGTATCGGACGGGGGTATTCGACCATCAACGAGATTACGCCGCCGATGACCGCCTCCGGGAATTACACGAATGCGACAGGGGCGGCCTATGGCCCAATTTCCAACACGTGGCTCTACGTGGCAAGTCCTTCAAACAGCTTCTACTCCTCCGAAATCTCCGGATGCCAGCGCCAGCCCAACGGCAACACCCTTATCTGCGAGGGGATCAAGGGAAAACTGTTCGAAGTCACGTCGTCAGGGCAGATCGTCTGGCAGTATATCTGTCCGGTCGCCGCCACTGTGTTGGCTCAAGGTAGCTCTATTCCCTCCGACGGGGCGCGTACCGACCAGTTCATGAACGCCGTGTTCCGGGTTTACCGGTATCCGACCAACTATCCCGGCCTTGCCGGAAAGGATCTCACTTCCCGTGGCACCATCGAGACTTACACCGGTGCCGTGACCGACACCGTGGGGCTCGGCCTGCCCGACATCTGGGTGCGCGCCCACTTTGGGAGCCTGTCCGCCGTCACCTCCACCAGCAGTCACTCCACAAACGGGTTAACCGACATCCAGGAATACCTGTACGGCCTCAACCCGACCGCCTGGTCATCGCTTACCAACGGCATCCCCGATGGCTGGGCTATTGCCTATGGATTTGATCCCACGCTGGCCGGTCTGGCCGGCCTGATGAACGTAAACGGCTTCACCCTGCTCCAGTCTTACGCTGCCGACCTGAATCCCACGAATCCGTCCTCCCGCCTTGCCATACTCAACCTCAATCTCGTCACCAATGGAGTACAACTCACCTGGATTGGTGGGGCAGGAGCCTGGCAATATCTCGAATGTTCATCAAATCTGGCAGCCAATGCGTGGCAGGTGGTCTACACCAATTTCCCGCCGACCAGCATCACTAACAGGATGATCGTCGCCGGCCTCACCCCCGCCACGAACCGATATTATCGCGTCAAAGCCGGACGCTGATTTAACGGAGCGGAACGCTTTCGTGTTCCGGTACCCCCTCCCTACGTGTTATAAGGAGCAGTCAGCCATGTGGGGCATCAAGGCAGGGTCATCGATTTGTCCTGCCATCGCCTAGGCGTCAGTCCTGCCGGCTTTGGCTTTATGAGCGAATTCCCGTTTCTCACGGGCCGTCATCTGCTTGATCATATATTCTGCCTGCGAGGCGGCGGAGCGGCTGGCGTATTCGACCACGGCCAGTAGTTTTTTGGGGGGATGAGCACGGGTGTAGCGGGCGCCAATACCCTTTTTGTGGGCCGCATAACGAGCCTCAACATCCACGGCAATGCCGGTGTAGATGCTCTTGTCCTTACATTCCATGAGATAAAGGAACCAGGGTTTTCTTGCTTTTACGCCACCCTTTATTTTGGTCATAGGGTCACCACATTCCCGAGGACGGCGCCACTTCGAATTTCTGCTGCAGGTCTGTCGGCATTAGGGGTGATAATTTTTTGTGTCCTGCTTCCATTTAGGAACATTAGCACCTGTAGCCCGTGATGGAAACAGTGATGATCTATTCGCAGTCATGATGATGCAGGCAGGCAAAGTATGGGCATCAGGAGGCGTTACTATTCTTTCACCGGGGGCGGTGCCTCAGGGATTACCGACGCGGGCTCCACGAACGGACTCCGCAGTAGGGTTCTACCCCATAGAACAAGGGTGGAGTTGGGACTATTTTATTGACGATGCAATATGAAACATAAGAACCCCAAGCATACCCGGCCTATTTCGCGGATGGTCGGCGACCGAAGAAGAGTGCTAGCACAAACAACACGAGAAAAATGAAAAAAAGTATTCTCGCCATGTCTGTTGCCGCTGCTGCGATTCCGCCGAACCCGAAAACTGCGGCAATGATCGCGATAATAAAGAATGTGACAGCCCATCTCAACATTGTGCGCTCCTATGGTTTTTAAACTTTGTGAGAACAAGATACGTCATCACTTGGCTGCGTTCTATGGGGTATAACCCTGCCATGCGCATCGTACCCTCCCTCCTCGCGCGCTGTATAAACATTGCCAAGGGCCTCAAGATATTTGAGGGAGGATTAGATGAGATGTATACAGGCTCCAGGCATGTAGGTACACTGACACTGAAATAACCAAAGGAGCCGACATGAATGATCTCAATAAACTTCTGAATGAACCCGAAGTCCCGAAACTGACCGTGAACAACATTTCGAAAAAGATCGAGAAACCCACCGCCGCCGCCATTAAAGCCAACATTCTCGCCGCCCAGGAAAACACAATGGCCGCCGCAAGCGTCGGAAGTCCCCTGTTCCGCTCCGCCAAAGACTTCCTCGTCGCCAATCCGGAAGTCAAAGCGTACAAGAAATAAAGTGTTCTTATTCCCGTTGCCTAACACTGATGCATCCTGCCATAATCTGTCATATGCACATAAACCCTAACGGCAGGAAACGAAACGATCCATGTCCCTGTGGTAGCGGCAAGAAATTCAAAAAGTGCTGCATTGATATAAATAACCCTCCAACGCTTTCGACTTTTCCGCCCCCTCCGGTCAAGCTGATGGTTCCGAAGAGATGACTAACATGAGGGAGGAGGGTAACTCCACCACTCCCGCTGCCGCCCCCTGTCCAGCAGGCGGGGCAAGCGAGCGGTTACCCGGATCTACCCCGTCGCCCTTTGTGCGACGGCTGCAGAAGAGGAATATTCGTTCTTTCTTTTCTTCTGTAGCCGTTCGACGAAGGCGAACGGAGGTTTGACGATGGGGGAGATTGGTGCGACATTTGGGGTGATGAATAGCGATCTCCATCTGGGCACATGCAGTTGGAAGTATGAGTCCTGGCGGGGCTTGGTTTACTCCGATGCCCCGCATCCTGATTATCTGGCCGAATATTCCCGGAAGTACGATTGTGTCGAAATCGACCAATGGTTCTGGAGCCTTTTCGGGCCGGGGAAGGTCGTTCTGCCTCAGCCCAAGACGGTGGCCGACTACGCTTCGGTTGTGCCGGCCGGGTTCCGATTCGGGGTAAAAATGCCCAACGCGCTCACGTTGTCCCACTTCCGGCCAAAGTCCAAAACAGACCCGCTGATCCCGAATCCACACTTCTTGTCCATGGATTTGCTCCAGTCCTTCCTGGATGTCCTGTCACCGCTACGCCCGTACCTCGGGCCGATGATGTTCCAGTTTGAATACCTGAACCGGGATAAAATGCCATCGCAGGCCGCATTTGAGGAGAAGTTTGGTGCCTTCGTCAGCCAATTGCCCCAGGGGTTCTGCTGGTGTGTCGAGTCGCGTAACCCCAACTACCTGAATGGGCAATACTTCAGTTTTCTGCGCGAAAAAGGATTGGCCCACGTTTTCGAGCAGGGCTACTACATGCCGCCGGTTATTGAAATTTTCCGTCGCCATGAGGATTTGTTGACCGATACGTCGGTCATCCGGCTGCATGGCCCGAACCGGGAGAAGATCGAGGAACGTACCGGCAAGGAATGGAGTCAGATCGCCGAACCCCGTGATGCCGATCTCGACGCGCTGGCCACGGTTGTGAGGAGCCTGAAGACGCGTAAACGCAACGTCTGGGTGTTCGCCAACAACCACTTTGAGGGCTCTGCCCCTTTGACAATCGAGCGGCTCAGGCAGCGAATCGCGCAATAGTCCCTCTCCGGGTTTTTATGTTTACCTCTTTCTCTTGTAAGTGAACCAAGGTTCCCTTATCATTCTCGCATGGTGAAAGGAGGCTATTATGCCCAGGGTCATGAATGTGGAGAGTCATGTTGCCAATCTGCGGAAATTCTGGCGCCAGGAAAGGCGGCTGCCCGGTTATGGTGAGATGCTTGAACTTTTCGGGTATCAGTCCAAGCATGCGGTTTTCAGAGCCTTGAGGAAACTGGAAGAGCTCGGGTTCCTGGAGCGGAAGAAGGGGCGGGCCGTGGCCACCGGAAAACTGACCGGGACATTGCGCCTGCTGGGGGCCGTTCAAGCCGGGTTTCCGTCTCCGGCCGAGGAGGAACTGGCCGACACCATGAGCCTTGATGAACTTCTAATCCGCCGCCCGGAAGCGACTTTCATGCTGACCGTGCAGGGGGATTCCATGATTGCCGCCGGCATCATCCCGGGCGACATGGTGTTGGTGGAGAAGGGCGGCACACCAAAACCGAACGATATCGTGGTCGCCCAGGTCGATGACGAGTGGACGCTCAAGTATTACATGAAAGACCGGGAGGGGGTGCGGCTGGATCCCGCCAATTCCAAATACAAATCCATCCGCCCGAAACGCTCCCTGGTCATCGGCGGCATCGTTAAGGCGGTGATCCGGAAATATGCCTGACCATGTCGGAGTTTCCTTTTACCCTTCACTCTTACCCGTGCGCCATCATCCATTTTGATGGTGACGCGTTCTTTACGTCTGTTGAGCAATCCATTCATCCCTATCTGAAGGGCCAACCGGTGGTGACAGGCAAGGAGCGGGGGATCATCGCCTGTGCCAGCTATGAGGCCAAGGCGCTCGGGATCTCCCGCGGTTTGTCCCTTTATGAGGCGATTCGGATGTGCCCGAAACTAAAGGTGCTGCCCAGTGATTATGAGACCTACAGCCTTTATTCCAAGCGGATGTTTGATATTGCCCGCCGCTACACTCCCATGGTGGAGGAGTATTCGATTGATGAAGGTTTTGCCGACCTCACCGGGCTGCGCCGTGTCCACCACGCCTCCTACGAGGAGATTGCCTTGCGAATTCAGGCCGAGATCCAGGCGGAACTGGACATCACCGTCTCAGTCGGGTTGAGCCTGACCAAGAGCCTTGCCAAATTGGGCTCCAAGTACCGCAAACCAAGGGGGTTCACGGCAATCCCTGGGACCGACATTGAAGGCTTCCTCAAGCAGATCCCACTCGAAAAGGTTTGGGGGTTCGGCCCCAACACCGTGGCGCTACTGACCAAGCATGGACTGAGGACTGTGCATGATTTTGCAATCCGCCCCGAGGGCTGGGCCGACCGCTTGATGGGAAAGATCGGCCGCGAATTGTGGGGGGAGTTACGCGGCACCTCCCTTTATCCGGTGACGACGGAAGCAAAATCGAGTTATTGCTCCATCAGTAAATGTAAGACCTTTACGGCGCCGTCAACGGATCCGGAGTTTATCTGGGCCAAATTGGTGCGCAATGTTGAATCCGCCTTTATCAAGGCGAGACGGTACCGATTACGCGCCCGGCAGGTCTCGGTGATGTTGCGCCGGCAGGATTATCGCCAGGAAGGGCTTGAGATCCGGTTGAGCCGGGCCGTATCAGTCACGCGTGACGCCATGCCGGCCGTCCGCGAAATGTTTGATCAACTGATAGAGCAGGGGGCCGCCTACCGGGCGACTATGGTGGTACTGGGGAAACTGGAACCCGATAAAGAGCAACAGTTCGACCTCTTTGAGGATCCCGTCCAGATCGAGAAGCGGCAAGCCTTGAGCGCCGCTGTCGATGCCGTAAACGAACAGTACGGCAAGCACACCCTCAGTTTTGCTCCGTCATTATTTCTGAATCAGGGACGTCAGACCGCCCGTGACGAGCAACCGCAGCGCAAATCAGCCCTGATCCCGGGTGAGACCCGCCGCCAGCGTTTGCGCATACCTAGGCTTTTTCTGAAGGTGTAGGGCATCTTCCATCCTGATGTAAGAACGGCGGGCCGTTTTTATTGACAGGTCGGGCATTGCTTGTAGAGTTCATTCCACATTCCTTGAGGAGTGAAAGAGGAGAGATCATGGTCAGGACAAAAATCATTTGCACACTTGGGCCCGCCTCCTCCAGCGAGACGGTATTGCGCAAAATGATGCTCGCCGGCATGGATGTGGCGCGCATCAATTTCTCTCACGGATCCCTGGATGAGCATCTTGCGCGTATCCGGATTATCCGCCATCTAAACAGGAAATACCGCCGGCACATTCGCATTATGGGGGATCTGGAGGGGCATCGCATACGCATTGGCCTTCTGAAGGATGAAAAGCCTATTGAAGTCAAAAAGCGGCAGATCTTATGGCTCACAACCCGGGCTGTTCATGGGGATGGCGATGTGATCCCTTTTGATTATCATGGGCCGCTGTCCGTGTTCCGGAAGGGACATGAGCTCTTTATTGATGACGGCAATATCGCGTTGGTTGTTGAAGGCGTGGGGAAGGACCGATTGAAGACCCGCGTCCTTATCGGTGGGGCGATCAAGGAGCGCAAGGGAGTTAATGTGCCTGGGGCTCACATTCCCTTTAAGGGTGTGGCAGCGCATGACCGGCCCAATATTCAATTCTGCCTGGATCATGAGCTGGACTTCATGGCGCTGTCCTTTATTCGCGGTCCGGCGGATGTTTTGGCCGTTCGGGCATTGATGAAGGGGTCCGCCTTTAAGCCGAAGGTCATTGCCAAGATCGAGAACCGTGAAGGGATCCACAATATTCAGGGCATTATTAAGGTTGTCGACGGAGTCATGGTCGCCCGGGGGGATATGGGGGTCTCGATACCGATCTGGGAAGTTCCGATCATGCAGAAGCGAATCATCAGAGCCTGTAATGTTGCAGGCAAACAGGTAATCACGGCCACCCAGATGCTCGAGAGCATGGTCGAGAATCGTCTACCCACTCGGGCCGAGGCGACGGATGTGGCCAATGCCATAATTGATGGGACGGATTATGTGATGCTGTCTGCGGAGAGCGCAGTGGGGCATGACCCGGCCGGGGTCGTCAAGATGATGGATCGGATCATTCTTTTTACGGAAAGAAACCGCCAGCGGGCCTGACAGGAAATAGTTTACCTGGTGGCAGGGCCGGATCGATTTTCATGTTTGGGGTCACTGAATATGAATAGCCGCTAAAGGCTGAAAGGCCTGAGCACTCTTTCCAGCGCCGCAGGCCCCTGCAGATACGCGAGAATGACGCCGTAGTTGGTGATGGGTACGCCTACGGTTTCCAAGTCACGCAGGCGGGCCTGGAGTTTTTGAGCGCTGATCATGCAACCCCCGCAGTGGATGATTAGTTTATATTGCTCTAGATGTTTGTTGTCTTGGAACTCGCGGCCAAAATTGTGCTCAATTATGACGCCTGGGTATTGTTGTGCAAAATGTTTCGGGATTTGTACCGTGCCGATATCTTCGCCAATCCGCGAATGATGGCAAGCCTCGACGATGAGAACCTTGTCCCCGGATTCCAAGGATTCGAGTGCCTTCACTCCCGTGGCAAATTTGTTGAGTCTGCCGCGGCTGAAGTAATTAATCATCACGATCGAAAAGGTGGTTAATTCGATATCTTGGGGACACCAGTCCTTCATGATATCCATGGCTTGAGAGTCGGTAATCATTGTTTTGGGGCGTTTCTGAAAATTATTCAGAAAGCCCTGGAACCTTTTTTGCTCTTCCTCGGCTTGTCCTCTCGTGCCGCGGGCTTTGCCTAAATCCAAACGGAACGAGACCGGATAGGCCCATTGCCGGGTGATATATTCTTCCACCATGGCTTGGGGGCGCAAGTAACGGCCAGGCGGCGTTTCGACATCCATCGGGATAATCAGAACATAGTATTCGTCTCTTTGAACAAAAGGCAGCAACTCGGTTTTGTCCTGTTTCGGGGCATAATTCTTTAAAATAAACTCAATGAGTTCGGAGCGGTATTTGGCATGGTTGGCTTCGATGTGAATAGTCTTGTAGAAACGGGGCAGGTCCAACGCTTCTTCGACCTGTGTCGCAGGGGGCTTGTTAAAATGATTGTAGACAATCAAAATTTGTTTGTCCAAATCGCGCGCTTTCTCAATGACTTCCTGTTCGATGCGGATGTCCCGGGTCTCCGGGTCAATGACCAAAAGCACCAAATCGCACTCCTTGATATCATTAAACGTCTTGTGGCGTTTCTTTTCGCCGAGTTCCCCGGCTTCGTCTAATCCGGCAGTATCAAACAGTTTTACCGGCCCAATGCCGTGGATCTCTTGCAAGGCGATTTTGGTATCGGCCGTCGTGCCGGGTGTCGGGTCGACGATTGAGGTTTCTTGTTGGGTAAGCAAATTCATCACCGAACTCTTGCCCGAGTTCATTTTGCCAAAAATCCCAATATGATCACGTTCCACTAGTACAGACATGTGAAAAAATATACGCCTCGACTTATGAGGAGTCAAGTGAAGCACGAATGAGATCGCGTTGGCCGCCGGGTTTGACATCACCATTCCATTTTTGCACACTGTCCCCCATGAAAGCGCGTATTCAGGTCGGCCCCAATGGGCGTGTGTCGTACCCCCGCAAAAGCGATTTTTTGTCGGAGCCTCAGTGAATACAGGGCGTCGGCTATAGCGCGGCGCTATCAAAATCTTTGCGAAAGCCTGAGATCGAAACCAACATCGTGAACGGAAACATCCAATGCATTAGGGGCGGGCTCTCGAGGGTCTGGGATGAAGCCTGGATACTCCTGCTCCTGGCTTTGATGACGGGGCTGATGGTCACGGGCGTGGAGTTATGCCGGCCTTCGTTGTCTCATACGCTGTCGGTTGTGCGGTTTGGCGCGATCGCCGTCATCCTTGCAGTCTTGCCAGGGTGCGCCTTGGTCCGGTGGCTCTCTCTCACCGTGCACGGTTTCCTGTTAAACGTGCTGCTCCGACTGTTGCTCAGTCTGGCGCTGTCGGTCGCCGGACTTTTCCTGGCGTATTTTGCTGGCGTCTACACTCCCGTAACCCTGTATGCGTGGCTCGCTTTCTGGGCCGTTGCGGGGCCGTGGGCGCTCAGGCATGCGTCGCCGCTGAAAGGGATGGGGGCGATTCGGGATGCATGGCAGCGACAGGGAAATGTCGAGCGGGTGGCGATAGCCGTGGTGACGCTTGTGTTGCTCGGGCACTTCCATGCCGCGGTGTTTCAGCCGTTTATGTGGCCCGATGCGGTGGTGTCGTGGGATAAGTGGGGCTGTGACATGGCTGAGCGGCATGGCCTGGGAACCTATCTCATGGGCGGTTACCCGCAGTTTTTGCCGACGCTGTATTCAGCGTTTTACAAGGCGGCAGGGACCTTCATGACCAGCCTGCCACATGAGCAGTTTCTGCTGCACGGCTTTGGGATTGGGTTTACGGCCTTGCTCGTGATCAGTGTCATCGTCATATCATGCGAGGCAGGCGCGTTCTGGCCGCTGGCGCTGGCGCTTCTGCTGGGCAATTCGCTGTTGAGTCACTGGCTGATCAGCGGTTATGCGGATATCCCCGCCCTGTCGCTGGGGCTCGGAGCGCTTGCTGTTGCGTGGACCTTCGTCAACGGCCGGTGGTCGGCACGAACACCCAAGGTGGCGGGCGGCGTGATGGCCTTGGCACTTTTCGCCGCCGGGTTCAGTAAGGCCACCGGAGTGCTGTGGGTGGTGGGCATCCTGGGCGGATTGGCTTGGGTGACCGCGCAAGACTCCTCCCGGCGTACTCGGTTGGCGGCCACTCTAGCCATGTGCGTCCTGCTGACCGTCCTGTTGCTGGCGCCATTCTATCTTCATCAGGCTTTTCTCAATTGGCGCCCGGAACTGGTGGAATCAGACCCGCACTGGCACATGTTCAGGATCCACCCGGCCAGGCAGGATTTGTATGCCTTGACGCTTGGTCACCTGATGGAGCGCGCGGCGGATTTTGCGGGCAGCTATGCGCTGGGGCCCACCGACGGACTGCGCTATTATGTGCCAGGTTCTCTGCTCTTGCTGCTGTTGGTCGGGGTCGTGTATCGGTGGCGGCGTGCGGCTTTGCTCCTGCTGTGTGGGAGTCTGGTTTTCACGCTGTTGTGGCTGCCGACCACCGGCTATGATTGGCGCAATGCATTCCCGGTACTGGCCTTGTTTGCAATAGGCGCAGCGGGTGGATTGCCGGCCGCTGGCGATGCGACCGCAGGCCGGATCCTGGCGGCGCGCGGCATCGCGGCCTTTCTGGCGCTGCTGTTTGGATGGCACACTCTCGTCGTGGCGCTCCCGGAGGTGAGAGACGCATTCATCTATGGGCGGGGCGGGGCGGTTTGGGCCAGCAGGCCGGAGTCCCGTCTGGCTATGATAAATCCGCCATGGGATCGGCTCCGACGATTTCTGGGATCCTTGCCACAAAGTCGGGAGGCGTCCCATATCTACTGTCCCGACGCCTTTTACCGTCATTTGGGCCGTCGGGGCATTTTCAAGCTTCAGGATAATTGGAATCGTGATCTCACGCCGGGAGACGTTCTTCTGGAGCCAAACCTGATCTGGAAGAAGCGCCAAAATTTCAATCCCATATGCTCGCTGAAGGGGATGGGATATGCCCGGCTTTCCGTCTACCAGCCGGAATTGCAGCAAACTCCATGACTTCATCGCCTTGGTTAAGGCGGGGTGAAGAGGAGGAACCGGGCTTGTGTTTGTGACGTAATATGAGGTGATCTATGATTCATGTAAAAGTGGCCGGGTTGTCGCTGTCGAATTTGGGGTTTGTGGTTTTGCTTAAAGGGGAAACTGACCCTCGGACAGTGCCGATATTTATCGGGGGGGCGGAAGCCCAGTCCATAGCGTTGAAACTGGATAACGTTCAGATTCCGCGCCCCCTGACCCATGATCTATTCAAAAATGTTCTCGATTCCATGGAGTGTCGCCTGAAGCGCGTGGTGGTCCGGGATATGATTGAGAGCACATTCTTCGCTGTCCTGGTGCTGGAGCATGATGGGGTGGAGAGTGAGATTGATGCCCGGCCCAGCGATGCGATAGCCCTGGCCCTGCGATGTTCGGCCCCGCTTTATGTGACGCAACCGGTCATGAACAAGGTTGGTGTTGTGCTGGAGAACAAGGACGGTATTGGTGAAGAACAAGCCCAGGGCAAAGGCGGCACCGCAGCCCCGGCCGCAACGTCGGCATCCCCTCTGGATCATTTGAAAGCCAAGATGGAAAAGGCCATTGCCGAGGAACACTATGAAGAGGCCGCAACAATCCGGGATGAAATCAAGAAGTACGAGCAATCCCACGGGAAGAATTGAAGGCGTGGCCTAGCCGTCTATGATTTGGGCGCATCTCCGAGTTTTGGAATATCCCCAGCCATCGGCCCCATCTCAACCCAAAGAGATTATTGAATCCTCTTTTCGCTTTGGCGTGTACCAAAATTCGGAGATGCGCCCCGAGGATTTCGGTTGGAGACGATCAGCTTGAACTCCCATTAATGATATGAGAGAGTGCGACCTTTTAGAAAAGAGTATTCGGGAGAAAAGTATGAATAAATTGATTGTGGTTGGGGAGAACATCCATTGTACCCGTGTCTATAAAGTGGCTGGAAATTTTGTGAAGCCGTTGGATCAGGGTGGGTTTGCCGTTGCGTATGGGGGAAAGACGGATGCCCGGTTGTTGCCGATTCCGTCACATTTTTTAAAAACCGCCGATTGGGAGTCTGGCAAAATCAAACATTGCGCCGTGGCCGTATGGCAGGGCTTGTATGGGGATGCTTCAGGAAAAGCCGCAGCGGTGGATTACCTCCAGTATCTGGCCCGGCGTCAGGAGTTCGCCGATGCCTCTTTTCTGGATGTGAATGTTGATGAATTCAGCACTGATATCCCCGAACGCTGCCGAGCCATTAAATGGGTGGCCGGGGTGGTGCAGGAGACGTGCAAACTCCCGCTTAGTATCGACTCTTCAAATCCCGCCATTTTGCGGGCCGGCTTGGAAGCCTGTGACCCGAAACGCGGGCACCCGATGGTGAATTCCGTCTCGCTCGAACGTCATGAGTCCATTCCGGTGGCGGCGGAATTCAAGGCGGTGGTGATTGCCTCGGCGGCTGGGGAGAAAGATCTACCCTCTAACACGGAACAGCGATTGGCCAATATCAAACGGTTGATGCCGATGCTCGACAAGGTTGGTATCCGTGGCGGCGATGTGTTTGTTGATCCCCTGGTGTTCCCGATTGCAACAGACTCAAATAACGCCCAGGCCTTTATCGAGGCCGTGTCGGCGATCCGTAAGACCTATGGCCCTGAAATTCATATCAGTGGCGGCTTGAGTAATGTCTCGTTTGGCATGCCGGCTCGCAAACTGATCAATCAGGTGTTCACCTGGATGGTTGTGGAAGCCGGTGGCGACAGCGGCATTCTGGATCCTCTCCAGATGAACGCGAAAATTCTGGCGGCGGTGGATACGACGTCCGAGTCCTTTAAACTCGCCCAGGCACTCCTTACAGGCGAGGATATGTTTGGCGCTGAATTTATTTCCGCCCATCGCGAGGGGAAATTGATAGAGTAAGTCGATCGTGATGGTAGAGTATGGACTCTTGTGTCTTGATGTGTTAGTCTGTTCTGCAGTTTTGGGTTGAAACCTTTCAAATCAATAGAGAAGCGGGAGACAAGAAATGACGCGACCGATGTTGGATCCAACAAAAATGAAGGATTGGCAGATTGCTGAAGCGGCGGAAAAGTACATGAAGCCGATGATGCAGTTGGCGTCGGAGATGGGACTGCGTGAAAGCGAAGTGATCCCGATGGGTCGTCAGTTGGCCAAGGTGGATCAGCGTATGGTCATGGAACGGATCAGTTCCCTGCCATCGGGCAAATACATTGACGTCACGGCGATTACGCCTACGCCGCTTGGCGAAGGGAAAACCACAACGACCATTGGTCTTGTCGAAGGGTTGTCGGTCATTGGAAAGTCTGTGACCGGCGCCATCCGGCAGCCCAGCGGGGGGCCCACCTTCAATATCAAGGGTTCTGCGGCAGGCGGCGGTATTTCCCAATGTATTCCCCTGGCACCGTTTTCCATTCGCATGACCGGCGATATCGATTCGATCACCAACGCGCACAATCTGGCGATGGTGGCTCTGACCTCCCGTATGCAGCATGAGCGGAATTACGACGATGCCCGTCTGGCCAAGACGGGGATTCGCCGCCTGAATGTGGATCCAGCCCGCGTGACGGTGAAGTGGTGTATCGATTTCTGCGCCCAGGCTCTGCGAAATGTCACGATCGGCCGCGGCGGCAAGATGGATGGCTTCGAGATGGATTCCGGCTTCCAGATTTCCGTGGGAAGCGAAGTGATGGCTATTTTGGCGGTTTCCAAGGATCTTAAGGATTTGCGCCAACGCCTGGCTAAAATGGTGCTGGCCTATGACAAGGACGGAAATGAAATCACAACCGCCGACCTGAAGGTGGACGGCGCCATGGCCGCCTGGATGGTGGATGCGATCAATCCGACCCTTGTGCAGACGGTGGAAGGCCAGCCGATTTTTGTCCATGCCGGCCCGTTTGCCAATATCGCCATCGGGCAGAGTTCCATCATTGCCGATGAGATCGGGACACGCCTGGCGGACTATCATGTGACCGAGAGCGGATTCGCGGCGGATATCGGGTTCGAAAAATTCTGGAACCTGAAGTGCCGGTTCTCAGGACTCAAGCCCAGCGCCGTGGTGGTGGTCGCCACCATTCGCGCCCTGAAAATGCATGGCGGCGGACCTGCGGTGAAGCCCGGTGCGAAATTGGATGAGGCCTATATCCGTGAAAATCTTGGTCTGTTGGAGAAGGGCTGCGAGAACCTCGTCGCGCATATTGAAATCGTCAAGAAATCCGGTGTGCGCCCCGTGGTTTGCATCAACAGTTTCCACACCGACACGGCGGCCGAGGTGGCGCTGGTGAAAAAGGTGGCGCAGCAGCATGGTGCGTATGTGGCACTCTCCCAGCACTGGCTCAAGGGGGGCGAAGGCGCCCGCGAATTGGCCGAGGTTGTTGTGGCCGCCGCTAACGAGAAGAACAACTTCAAGTTCCTGTATGACCTCTCAACCCCGCTGCGCAAGCGGATCGAGCTGATTGCCAAGGACGTGTACGGTGCCGATGGCGTCAGTTACAGCGATGAGGCGATGGCGAAGGCTCTGAAGTTTGAGGCCGATCCCGCTACGGCGGCGATGGGCACCTGTATGGTGAAGACCCATCTCAGTCTTTCACACGATCCGGATCTGAAGGGACGCCCGAAAGGATGGACGCTGCCGATCCGTGATATTTTGGTCTACCGCGGCGCCGGGTTTGTGGTGCCGGTGGCGGGCGCGATCAAGCTGATGCCTGGAACCGCTTCGGAACCGGCCTTCAACAATATCGATATTGATGTCGAAACCGGACGGGTCAAGGGGTTGTTCTAAGGAATGAAGAGATCATGACTGAAAAAATTATTGATGGTAAAGAGATCGCCCAGCAGATTCGTGCTGAGTTGGCAGTGGAAATCAAGGCCCTGAAGGCCAAGGGCGTTGTGCCCGGGTTGGGAGTAATCCTCGTGGGGGATGATCCCGCCTCCCGGTCGTATGTGACGGCCAAGGAAAAGGCCTGCCACGAAATCGGGATCTTCTCGGATGACAACCGGCTTCCGGCCAACGCCACCCAACAGGAGCTCATCTCGCTCATCCGGAAGATGAATGGCGACCCGAAGATTAACGGCATCCTCGTGCAACTTCCGCTGCCCAAGCACCTGAATGAAAGCGAAGTCCTGCTGGCCATAGATCCCGACAAGGATGTGGATGGTTTTCATCCCACCAACGTCGGGCGCATGGTGGTGGGTGAGAAAGCATTTTTGCCCTGTACTCCCCATGGGGTGCTGCAAATGCTGGTCCGGAGCGGCGTAAAGATCGAGGGATCCCACGCTGTCATTGTCGGGCGAAGCAATATCGTCGGCAAGCCGCTGGCCAATATGTTGATGGCCAAGGGGAAGATGGGCAACGCCACGGTGACGGTGTGTCATACAAAGACTAAGGATATTGGTCACTTTACCCGTCAGGCGGATATTGTCATTGCCGCAGCGGGTCGTCCGAATACCGTCACCGCCGATATGATCCGGGAAGGCGCCGTGGTGATCGATGTCGGTGTGAACCGCATCGAGGATGCCTCGAAGAAGGCGGGTTTCCGGTTGGTGGGCGATGCCGACTTTGAGGGCTGCAAGGCCAAGGCGAGCCTGATCACCCCGGTTCCAGGCGGTGTCGGGCCGATGACGATCACAATGCTGCTCTATAATACAGTCGAATCAGCACGGCGCGCCAACGGGCTCTAAGACCCGACCAGTCGATCCCGGGCGTGTTAGCGTTCCGCCCGGATCCGGTAGAATAGAATCGGGTTGGTTCTGCCTGCATCCACCACGTTGGTGAGTGTGGCTGTGGGTGGTAGATTGGTGAAGAGCGTGTCCCAGATTCCGCCTGCGGCAGATAAATCCATGCAGCGTTCCAAGAACTGGGTGGCCATCTCGCCCCCTTGCCACTCCACCTTGATGCCGTTTTCATCCCCGCTGAACCCGACAACGGAGAGCACTGAATATTTGTTGGTTGGATCTGTATCGCTCAACCACTCTGCCCATGTCGGCATCCCGTCCTGATCCTGATCGGCCAAGGCCTCGGAATTCCAGTCATTGGTCAGACCATAGCTTGCCAACCACCATTCAGGGGTGCTGTTGGTGGTCAGATCTTCGGCGAATAGTGCCAGAAACCGGCGTGCCTGATCCATAGGTACGGTGATCTGGTTGGTCATAATCGCGCAGTCGTTGGTGTCACCGCTCCACTCGGCGAAGTGATAGTAATTTGAGGCTATGGCCGTGATGGTCAATTTGCTGTCGGCGTCCACCCACTGATTGGTTTGATCCACCCACCCGTTGGCTCCGGCTTCCGTGACCAATTGATACTGGGTCTTCCACTGCCAGATCAGCAGGGTGTCGTTGGTTAAGGTCATGACCATCCAGTTTGTGGTGCCGACAGCTGGTTCATGGTTAGTCATCGTCCAGCCGGTGCAGACGTACTGGGTGGCACCCTGGGTGTCGGGCGTGCTGGTGGCGTTAGTCAGGGCCGTGCCGTAGGTGTTGGTATAGATTCCCGCGGATGGGATAGGCGTACCGTGGTCGGAGACGATCTCAAAAATATGTGGTGTCGTGTTTACAACCGTTATGGCCACCGTCGCGGTCACGCTGTTGGTGAAACCGTCATTGGCCATGAATGTAAAAGTGTCCAGCCCGTTGTAGTTGAAGTCCGGCGTGTAGGTAATGCCGCCCGTGGAGGGGTTGAAATTGGAGAGAGACCCATGGAGAGGCGGGCTGTTTGTCAGGAATGTAATGGAATCGCTGTCGGGGTCGCTGCCCTTAAGTATCAAGTTTGTCGAGGTTGTTGAATTGACCGTCACGCTTTGGTTGCTGGCGACGGGTGGGTTATCGAAAATGGTCGTCACGTATTGGATCGGGTGATACACCACGGTGAGTCCCCAGGCAATGAGGGTTCCTACATCTTGAGCCGCTAGGTCGGAAACACGCAGTCGCCATCTTCCGTTCAGCACCTTTCCGTTAAGATTGCTTAATAGGCCATCCGGTCGGTAGGTGCCGGCGAAAGGGGCGCTTCCGGATGCAATGGCTGTGGCCGCCTGGCTGTCAAACACGGTTCGTGTTATGGTTCCGCCGGTGGTTCTGCCAAAGTTCTTTCCGGATCCTCCCCGTTGGTTGGCCAAAATCACCTCCGTCCCATCGGGGTGTTGCACGGCAAGCACCAGATCTCCGTCATAGGTGTGATCGATGCGCAGGCTGACGTTGACGTCATCAAGGTAATTGGTGCCCGCGACCGATACCGTGTTGGTTGAGTAAATCGTGGACACGTCGGGAATCGCCTTGCTGACGTCGGTGCTATTGATGCTGTTCGACACCGATGCGCCCACTTGAGCTTGTCCGACGAGGCGTGAAAAGACGCCGGTGTACGACTGTCCACTGCCTGTCAAAACGGTGGTGAAGGCGAGCGTGGCGCCGGCTGGCACGGTTTTGGACAATCGGTAACTGAAGGGCGTGCTGTTGCTGGCCACGCCGCCGACGGGAATGTTCGGGTAGACGGCGTTGGTCTGAATCAGCGTCACGCCGGGCGCCGGTGTGGTCAGTGTGGCCATGACATTGCTGGCGGTGAGGACTCCTGTGTTGGTCCAAACAAGGGTCTCCGCTATCGTTTCCCCGGGATTCAGAATGCCGTTGCCATTGCCGCCACTCACATCATTCATCATGGCGCTGATAAAAACGGGGCGGGGGGTTAATATCGGAGGGGCGAGAATGTTGATCAGGGTTTGGCCTTTCGGGGTGCCCCAACCGGTGCAGAGATCGTAGCCGGCCACGGCGTAGTATTTTGTGGGGCTCGTGGTGCTGGTGTTATCGCCGGTGGTGGTGTCATGAAAGCAGGCGGCGTAATTGGTTCCTTTGCCGATCGTATAAAGAGTCGGGTTCAGGAAACCGACGGGTGGCAACCCGGCGGTGGCGGCCTGCTGATTGACCAGCGCGATGAACCCCGCCCATAGCGGTGCGGCGCAACTGGTGCCCCCGAAATTACCCGTACTGCCATTGTTATACACGACGTATACGTTGTCCGCCGTCAGCGCGACATCAGGGACATTTCGCAGGGTTGTCGAGCCCTGGTTGCCAGCCATGCTGACACCCAGCTGGTAAGCGGGGATGGGATAATAAGTGCTGATTCCGCCACTACTGCCTTGGCCGCCCCCCCAGTTCCAAACCGTTTCCGAGACATAGGCGCCAGCCGGGCCAGTCGTTGTCAGCGTTGTGCCGCCCACTTCGGTGATGTTTGTACTATCCGATGGGAAAACGATCGAACCGGTGAAGGCATCGGAGTCACCGGTAGCGTTAAAGAATGACTGACCTTGCAAGGCCATTTGCACGAATATCTGTTCAGCGGTGGGGTCTGGAGAGCCGCCACCCCAGGAACAGCTCAGTTGTTTGGCTAGGTTGTCATTGGCCATGCGACTCAGAATATCCACCCAGGGGCTGGGGTTGGGCGCTTCATAAACAATGATTTTAGAGAGTCCCGGCGCCATCGAAATCACCATTTCGATATCCAGACAGACTTCGCCATTGCCGGTGCCCGGGGTGCTGACGCCCCCATCGATCGGAATATTTGTCAGGGTGACGCTTGGCAACCCGGCCTGACTGACGTATGTGGCTATGTCACTTGCGTAATACCCGTCAAATTGCAACAACCCTACGCTCTGCCCCGATCCCGTCAGTGACGTGCCTGGCACATAAGCCGCTCGGAAATCGCTGCCCCGGTAAGCGCCGCTTGGCCCGGATCCTGAGCTGGGGGTGGCGTTTTGAATCAGGGGTGTTGGCTTATAGTTTGGATGCGGCAATGAGTAGTCGTCCAAACCGCTGATGTGCAAGACCGATGCCGCCAGGTTGAGCGACGGTTCGATATCCGTCGCATAAAATGTGCGTGCTTCGTTCGGATGCTGGTAAACCTGCAGTGCCACCTGGAATGCGTTTTCGATGGCCGTGACGGATCCTTCAACATCCAGAACGACGCGGTTGGGATGCAGGGTGGTCACGGTGAGGCCATTGGTTTTCGCGAAGGCGATAACCGCCTGGTAATCCTGTTCCGTCGGGCCATATAGTTCGGTGAACTGTTCTGGTGTCAGATACTGTCGGTAATGGGAGCTGGCCGGATTGTATATCTCCTGCAACATCGTATTGAGTGCATCCTGGTTGCGCAACGGTAGTCCAATGGCCAGTTTCAGATGTCGTGTAGCCGTCAGGCGGCTCAGCGGTTTCAGACGGGCTGTGGCGGTTGGAATATGACCGCGCAGGATCCTCCGCGCCGCTGGTGCGGCGCTTTGACCCGGCGCCGGATAAGCCGGTGACGGTGCTGCAGAGACAGGGCCTATGCCTCGCAAAAGAACCAAGATCAACACTGCACTGATGGATATGCGAATCTGTATCATCCCTGAGCCATTTTTTAAATTTGTTCTGATTATATCGGAATGTGCGTGGGGTGGCAATGCGATGCTCGATCATAGTGCGGCATCCTCGTTAGGCCTTTTAATTGAGCCTGTACAGAGATGAAAAAGCTATAAATAACTATTGACGTCCGGCGGGGATGTTTCTATATATAGAAACACTATGTTCCCAAATGAAAAAGATTATGCCGGGCTGGCGCGGGGTTATGACATCGTGCCGGTGTACAAGGAGGTGCTCGCGGACATGGAGACTCCGGTCTCTGTGTTGCAGCGGTTCATAAGCCGGGAGAATGTCTTTCTCCTGGAAAGTATGGAGGGCGGGGAAAAGTGGGGCCGGTACTCGTTTGTCGGGATTGATCCGCGTCCCTTTCTGGAAGTGGATCATCGTCAGGTCGGGAAGGGGCTTGAGGAGATCCGGCGTATCTTCAAGGGAGTGCGGGTGGCCGCCCTGCCGGGATTGCCCCGTTTTATCGGGGGCGCCGTCGGGTTCATCGGCTTTGAGGCGATGGGGGAGTTTGAGAGAATGCCGGAGCCCAAACCGGGCCGCGCGGGCATGCGCCTGCGGAGCCGCTTTGTTCAGGCCGACCGGATGATCGTCTTCGACAATATCCGCCACACCATCAAAATAGTGGTCTGTACCCGGCCGTCGGAATCCCCTTCGCCGGAAGCCGCCTATCGTCGTGCGGTTTCCGAAATTGAGGGGATTGAGCATACCCTGAATCAGCCTGTGGAACGCCCCGCTCCCCGGCGGTGCGGAGAGGTTCAGTTTGCCTCCAATATGACGCAGGATGAGTTCTGTGCCATGGTAAAGCGGGCGAAGGACTATATCACCGCCGGTGATATCATTCAGGTTGTCTTGAGTCAGCGGTTCAGTGCGAAGGGGGATATCCCGCCGCTGGATCTCTATCGTGCCCTGCGACTGTTGAATCCATCACCTTACACTTTTTTCCTCAAACTGGGGAGCCAGATCCTGGTCGGGTCGTCCCCTGAGGTAATGGTGCGCCTGACGGGGAACCATGTCGAGTTGCGCCCCATTGCCGGGACGCGGCCGCGGGGGAAGGATGAGGCCGAGGATCGCGCCCTGGCGGACGAATTGCTTTCCGATGAAAAGGAAAAAGCCGAGCATGTTATGCTGGTCGATCTTGGTCGCAACGATATCGGGCGTCTTGCTGAGATGGGGAGCGTGCAGGTGACCGATTACATGATGATCGAACGGTACAGCCATGTAATGCATCTGGTGTCGCATGTGCAGGGGGTATTGAGAAAAGAATTCGATGCCTATGACGTGATCCGGGCCACCTTCCCGGCGGGGACCCTCTCCGGCGCACCGAAGATCCGCGCGATGGAGATTATCCATGAACTGGAGCCTGAACCTCGGGGCGTTTATGGCGGGGCGGTGGGCTATGTGGGCTATGATGGGAATATGGATCTGGCCATCACCATCCGGACGATGGAGGTCAGCGGGGGGACGGTGGCGATCCAGGCGGGGGCCGGGATTGTCTATGATTCCGACCCGGTGAAGGAATTTCTGGAAACCTGCCAGAAGGCGCGCGGCATGCAGAAGGCCGTGCAATTGGCGGCGCGGGCGCTCGAACTGGATGGAGATGTGGTATGATTGTGCTCATTGATAACTACGATTCGTTCACCTACAACCTGGTGCAACTGATGGCTTCGATCGGCGCGGATATCCGGGTGTTCCGCAATGATGCGGTGACCGTGGAGGCCGTTGAGGCGATGGCGCCGGCGGCGGTGGTGATCTCGCCCGGGCCCTGCACGCCGAAAGAGGCGGGGATTTCCGTGGCCTTGATCCAGCGGATGAGCGGCCGCGTTCCGGTGCTGGGGGTCTGTCTGGGACACCAGTCCCTGGGGGTTGCGTTCGGTGCCACAGTCTCAAACGCGAAGCGCATCATGCATGGCAAGGTGTCGCAAATCCGCCATGACGGACTGGGTTTGTACAAGGGGATGGGCAATCCGTTTCAGGCGGGGCGTTACCACTCGCTTTCGGTGGTGAAGGACACGCTTCCGCCGGAACTGGTGCCCGATGCCTTCAGCGACGATGATGAGATCATGGGCATGCACCATGTCTCGCACCCGACCTATGGCGTGCAATTTCACCCTGAATCTGTGTTGACGCCCTCGGGTAAACGGTTGTTGCGAAATTTTCTGGAGATGGTTTCAAAATGAAAAACGTTTTACAGAAGTTGATTGCAAAACAGAATCTCAGTTTCCAGGAGGCGGTGGACGCCTTTGACCTGATTATGGATGGGGGCGCGACCCCGGCCCAGTTGGGGGCATTCCTGACCGCGCTGCGACTCAAAGGCGAAACGATTGAGGAACTGACGGGCGCCTGTGAATCCATGCGCCACCACGCCGTCTTTGTGGACCCGCGCGGCAAGCCGGTGGTGGATACCTGTGGAACCGGTGGGGATTCGCTGGGAACCTTTAACATTTCCACCACCGCCGCCTTTGTGGTGGCCGGCGCGGGTGTGCCTGTGGCCAAGCACGGGAACCGTTCCATCAGCAGCCAATGCGGTTCGGCGGATGTGCTGGCGGAGTTGGGAGTCAACCTTGAGGTGTCGCCGGACGTGATGGAGGAGTGCATTCATGAGGTGGGAATTGGGTTTCTGTTTGCCCCGAAATTGCATCCGGCCATGAAACATGCCATGGGCCCCCGGAAAGAACTCGGGTTCAGGACGATATTCAACCTGCTTGGGCCTCTGGCCAATCCCGCCGGCGCCCGATTCCAGGTGCTGGGAGTGTTTGCGCCGGACTTGACCGAGATGTTTGCCGAGGTATTGAAACAGTTGGGAAGTCACCGGGTGTTCGTGGTTCATGGGCAGGACGGCATGGATGAAATCACCATTACCGGCACGACGCGGATCAGTGAGCTCCGGGCTGGCTCGATTCGCACTTACAACTTTGACCCGCTGTCCGTGATCGAGGAGTATTCCGATCTCTCCTCACTGGCAGGCGGCGATCCCAAGCACAATGCGATGATTACCCGTGCCGTTTTAAAAGGCGAGAAAGGGCCGCGTCGGGATATCGTTTGCCTGAATGCCGCCGCAGGCCTGATCGCAGGCGGCAAGGCGGTCGATTTCCTTGAAGGATTCCGGTTGGCCGAAAAGGCGATTGATGAGGGAGCAGCGTTGCGGGCGCTTGAGGGGCTTGTGATAAAGACCCAAATCAAATAAGCTTTATCCGTGATTATGCTCCCGGATAAAGTGCGGCGAAAACTACAGGAACTTCCTGACCAGCCGGGCTGCTACCTGATGAGGGACCGGCGGGGAAAGATCATCTATATCGGGAAGGCCGCCTCGCTTCGGAAACGCGTCCAATCCTACTTCCGGACGGGCACATGGGCGAAGGCCGATCCCAAATTACGCGGCCTGATCAGAAGTGTGGATGATTTCGACATCGTTGTACTGCGCAATGAGGCGGAAGCGCTCCTGACCGAAAGCCGGTTGATCAAGGACTATAAGCCGCGCTACAATGTTGACCTGCGGGATGACAAACGGTTCCTGATGCTCAGAATCAACCTGGCGGAACCCTGGCCACAATTCAAAGCCGTACGGATCCGGCGCGACGATGGCGCGGTCTACCTCGGGCCTTACGTTAATTCTGTGGCGACCAAGGTGGCCATGGATTTTGTGGAGAAGAAATTCGGCCTGCGAAAGTGTGCCCCGCATGTCCCCGATGAATCCGACCACAAACATTGCATCAATGACGTTGTCCGCTATTGTTCCGCGCCCTGCATTGGCCGCATCACGCGGGAGGCGTATCTCGAAAAGGTGGCGGCTGCGTGTGCCTTCCTGAAAGGGGAAACTCCAGCCTTGCTCGAAGCCATGCGGGCCCGCATGGAGGAAGCCGCCGACCGCCATCGTTTTGAGGAGGCTGCGGCGTTGCGTGATACCTGGTTCAGGCTTCGGGAAATCACGCAGCAGCGGGCGAGGGTGGCTTCCACGCCAAGCATGAAGGCGGAGGATGCCAAGGCGGGGATTCTGGATTTGCAGAAGGCATTGGGTCTTGCCGCACCGCCCAGAGTGATCGAGTGTTATGATATTTCGAATATCTCGGGCACCCATTCGGTGGCCAGTATGGTCTGCGCCGTGGAGGGACTGCCCACACCAGCCCGATACCGTCATTTCAGGATCAGGACGGTGCATCAATCAGACGATCCCGCCATGATGGCGGAGGTGATTCGCAGGCGTTTCGAACGGTTACAGTGGGAGGG
>Ga0194060_10000218_pt1 | contig 40543 bp, 31 predicted proteins | sample SepL225m_MetaG_FD_163427 | JGI IMG/M metagenome (GOLD analysis project Ga0194060, IMG submission 163427) | Anoxic zone freshwater microbial communities from boreal shield lake in IISD Experimental Lakes Area, Ontario, Canada - Sep2016-L222-5m | ecosystem: Environmental > Aquatic > Freshwater >...
ATTGCCTTCGATAACATGGAGGCGCTCTTTTGGTAAACCGAGACGAGGAATGGACTTGAGCAGACCTCTGGTGTAGGGGTGGAGCGGATTTTTGAAAAGCTGCTCGACAGCGCCCTTTTCAACCACTTTCGAGGCGTACATCACCAGCACCTCTTCACACAGCTCGGCCACCACCCCGAAGTCGTGGGTGATGAGCATCACGCTCATCCCTGTATCGGCCTGCAGCTTGCCGATAAGGTCGAGAATCTGCGCCTGGACGGTAACATCAAGCGCCGTGGTTGGTTCGTCGGCAATGAGCAGCGCGGGATTGCAGGAGAGCGCCATGGCAATCATCACCCGCTGTCGCATCCCGCCAGAAAGCTCGTGGGGATAGGAGGAAAATCTTTCCGCAGGGTCGGGAATGCCGACCAGATGGAGCAACTCAACCGAACGAGCCTTTGCCTCTGCCAAGGGAATATCCTGATGCACAAGAATCTGCTCCATAATCTGGTAGCCACAGGTAAAAACCGGATTGAGCGAACTCATCGGCTCCTGAAAAATCATGGCAATATCGTTGCCCCGCAGTTTACGCATCTTCTCTTCAGAGAGCTTCAGAAGATCACTGCCCTTCCACAAAATTTCACCCCCCGCAAAATAGCCGGGAGGCATTGGCACAAGACGCATAACCGAGAGCGCCGTCACCGACTTTCCGCATCCGGACTCACCAACAATCCCCAGCGTACGATTCCGCTCAAGAGAAAAACTAACCCCATCAACAGCCCTGGCAACCCCGCTCTCAGTAGAGTAGTAAGTTCTAAGGTTTTTCAGTTCAAGAATTTTTTCCATATTTAACAACCTGCCCTGCACGAGGTGGTTTCAAGATTATGTTCCGCCGGGATTACGCATGAAAATATGGTTTGTCCGCTTCAAATGAAAACGTTATCAGATACTGAACAGCAAAGTGCTGCCGTCACCAAAAAAAATCCAGCCTTTCTCTTTGATACAGTCAGACAATCAGCGCCTTATTCCCTTCTTGTCAAAAGAGTTGAGGAGATAACTCCTGGTCATGGATTTTTTGCTCCAATCGATACGGCCGGTTTGCAAGGATCGCTCTCTTCACTCCTTGCTGCGACTCTTTTTACCAGCCAGCCAGCCTCTCTTATGGTCCTCAGCGGCCAAAACAACTTTGAACTTTACGAAAACGATGTTGAGGCCCTTCTGAACAAAGAGAGTATCTGCAATACCTCTGATGAGCTTTCGCTTTCGATTGGTGCGCTCTCAACCAAAAAAAAATCAATCGTCCTCGCTTTTTTTGATGACCTTGGTGTCACCCTCTGCAAACCTGCTGAAGCTGAAAACCGAATTTTTCGACTAAAAATTGAGCAGAATGCGGGATATGACAAGCTTCAACGCTTTCTTGAGGCAAACAGCTTTGAGCAACGGGAGTTTGTTGAGGATGAGGGTGAGTTCTCCGTTCGAGGTTCCATCATTGATGTATTCCCATTTGGTTCACGCGAGCCTCTGAGGATTGAATTTTTCGGTGATACGGTGACATCGCTTCGCATGTTCGACATCAACAGCCAGTTATCAGGAAAAACGGTGCAGACTGCCGATTTGACGGCCAGTTTTACGGATGAAAACCCCAAGGGAACTGATCTCGACACAACCATTCTCGACTATCTTGATCCGGCAACAATCATTATTATTGATGATACTGCGGAATTTGAGTCGCATGAAAATTATGAGGCGCTGACGGCTGCGCTCGCACGGTTCCGATGTATCAGAATCATGCCGTTCTCGCCTTGTGCCATTGATTTTGGGGCTGTTGCCCAGAAAAAACTGAACGCCAATTTCCGCATTCTTGCCACCCTGCTGCAAAAAGAGAGCGCACAACACCACAAACCTCTCTTCGCCACCAGTTCACGCCGTGAAATCGCTGAGTTGACAGATTTTCTTGCCGAGGAGATGGACAATTCGAACAGCACAGCTCTTCTTGATGCAAGCTGGGTTCCGGTAAATTTGCATACCGGCTTTACCTTTGGCGACCTCGATCTCTATACCGAATCTGACATTTTCGGAAAACTGCATACCCATAAAGCACACCGAAAAAGGAAAATACGAGGCATCTCACTGAAGGACCTCCAAAAGCTCAAGATTGGTGACTATGTCGTGCACGAAAATTATGGCATTGGCATTTTCAAGTCGCTTGAAACTATTTCGGTGGGTAATTCCGAACAGGAGTCCGTGCTGGTTGAATATGCCGGTGGTGATCAGCTTTTTGTCAATATTCAGAATATCAACCTGCTTTCGAAATATACGGCATCAGAGAACTCTCTCCCCTCACTCTCAAAACTGGGAAGTTCAAAGTGGGCAGCCAAAAAAGATAAAGTCCGAAAAAATATCCGCGACATAGCCATCAACCTGATCAAGGTTTATGCCCAGCGGAAAATGCAGCCTGGCTTTGCCTTTGCTCACGACTCCATTTTCATGCGTGAATTTGAATCCTCATTTATCTTTGATGAGACCCCCGATCAACTGCGTGCAATCAATGAGGTTAAAAAAGATATGCAGGAGCCTCACCCCATGGATCGGCTGATCTGCGGTGATGCCGGTTTTGGAAAAACTGAAATTGCCATGCGCTCTGCATTCAAGGCGGTGGAGTCACAAAAACAGGTTGCCGTCCTCACCCCCACAACTATCCTCGCTCACCAGCATGCTGAGTCGTTTACCAGACGATTTGAGAATTTCCCAATTTCAATAGCCGTGCTGAGCCGTTTTGTCACACGCAAGGAGCAGCAGGAGATACTGAAAAAAATTGCAAAAGGGCAAATTGATATTGTTATTGGCACCCATCGACTGGTCTCGAAAGATGTGTTCTTCAAGGATCTGGGCCTGCTGGTTATTGATGAGGAGCAGCACTTTGGCGTTGAGGTAAAAGAGAAGCTGCGCGAACAGTTTCCCGGAGTGGACACCCTCACCATGTCGGCCACCCCCATTCCGAGAACGCTTCAATTTTCCATGCTTGGGGCTCGGGATCTTTCGATTGTATCAACCCCGCCAAAAAACCGCCAGCCGGTGGAGACCCTCATCACCGACTATGATCCTGTGCTGATTCAGTCGGCCATCCTGCGGGAGATCAAGCGGGAAGGGCAGGTCTTCTTTCTGCACAACCGCATTTCATCGCTGGACGATATTCTCCAAACCCTCAGGGAGCTTGTTCCCTCGGCCAGAATTGTCTTTGCTCATGGTCAACTGCCAGCCAAAGAGCTTGAAAAGATCATGATGGACTTTATGCAGAAAGAGGTTGATGTGCTCATCTCCACCACCATCATCGGCTCCGGACTCGACATCTCCAACGCCAACACCATCATCATCAACCGCGCTGACATGTTCGGCCTCTCCGACCTCTACCAGTTACGCGGCAGAGTGGGACGAAGCGAACGAAAGGCCTATTGTTACCTGATCACCCCTCCTCTGAAAACGCTGAAAAAGGATGCCATGCAGCGACTGGCGGTTATTGAAAGCTTTACCGAGCTTGGCTCGGGGTTTAACATCGCCCTTCGAGATCTTGATATCCGGGGCGCAGGGAATCTGCTGGGTGCCGAGCAGTCCGGCTACATCCATGAACTTGGTTTTGATCTCTACCAGAAGATGCTTGAAGAGACCGTTGCCGAGCTGAAATCCACGGAGTTCAGCCACATGTTTTCAGATGAGGGCAGCAAGGTTGTGCGGCAGCAGAAGCCATGCGACCTGGTTTTCTTTTTTGATGCGCTTATTCCCGACTATTATCTCACCGCAGTTCATGAACGATTTGCCTTTTACGACAAAATATCGAAAGCCCCATCAGAGAAGCACCTTGATACACTGACCACTGAGCTAAGAGACCGGTTCGGCACGCTCCCCGAAGAGGTTTCACACCTGCTGCTGCTCACAAAACTCAAGCTTACCGGCACGGCTCTCGGTCTTGAAAAGATCGACATGCAGTTGCAAAGCACCACACTTTATCTGCCTGAGCAGGATAACGAACATCTGGCCAACCGCGAATTCATGCAGTACCTCTTTGTTTCCGTGCAGGAACCGTGGATGCAAGAGTACAGGCCGGGATTCAAGATCGAGAAAAAAATGAAACTGACACTGCAACACCCTTCAGCAGCCGACACCAGCCCGGCTATGCTGATCGAGAGGTACACCGGACTGCTAAAGAAAATTGAGCAGGAGTCGAAAACGGAGGTTTTATGAAAACTCGAAAACTTTTGCGGCATCTTTCATGTTGTCACTAAGAAGACAGAAAAGGTCTTGTATTTAGCGCAACTACAATAGTAAAATCATGGACATCACGATCAATAATAAAAAGTATGAGGCTCATGTCGGTGACAGGCTTCTTGATATCGCCCGACTCAACCATGAACATATTGGCTACTTTTGCGGGGGTAACGCATTGTGTCAAACCTGTTATGTCAAGATTCTGGAGGGCGCTGAGCTGCTCTCTCCACTCAACGAAGAGGAGAAAGCGCTTCTATCGGATAATCTGATAAGTGAGGGAACAAGAATGGCTTGTCAGGCAACAGTTGAACAACCTGGAACCATAAGACTGGTCTCGATTGTTGAAGAGGTCAAGCAAATGTTTACAAATGATCCATTGCAACTGGCAGGTTATGCCGGCAAAATGGGGTGGGAGGCCGTTGTAAAGATTCCTGACACACTGCAACTGCAAGCACAAAGGGATCTGGATCCCTGGGCTGTGCTTTCGGATGTGCTCAGTGGAATTGCTGGAGCGTTTCAACTTATTGGCAGAGCCTTTCAATCGGCATGTTGCTGTACAACAGGTAACTGTAGCTGCGAATCAGGAAAGTGTTGATGAACAGGGTAACAAAATGATTATATTTCGTTTTTTGTCCCTTCAACCATGGAACTGCTGATGGGCTACCCTTCCGATATCGGGAATGTGGACTTTGATCTTGGAGTAAAGACTCTCGAGCGCTGGCTGATCAAACCTGAGAAAAGCATGAGTATCGTTCTTGGTATACCCCGTGAGCGAGCTCAAGATGAACGCCGGGTAGCCGTATCCCCACCCGGCATCCAGATTCTGGTTGAACAGGGAATAGAGGTGATCATTGAAAAATCAGCTGGCAGCTTCTGCAACTTCAGTGATCTGGCTTATGGAGAAGCGGGTGCGCATATCGTTGAGTCACCTGAGGATCTTTATGGGCAAAGTAACGTCATTGTCAAAGTTTCACCTCCACAAATAGAGGAACTTTCTCTCTTCGTACCGGGCCAGATTCTTGTCTCGGCGCTGCATCTGGGAACGGTAACCCCTCTCTTGCTCAAGGGACTGCTTGAAAAAAATATTACTGCTATCGGCTTTGAGTTTATTGAAACAAGAGATGGTGAGCTGCCAATTGTCAGAACACTGAGCGAAATAGCAGGATCTCTTGCGGTTCAGACTGCGGCAAAATATCTTGAAACCGGCTATGGGGGAAGCGGTATTCTGCTCGGAGGCATTGCCGGTGTTCCGCCTGCTCATGTCACCATTATTGGAGCAGGGACCGTTGGCCTTTTTGCTGCCCAGGATGCGCTTGGGCTGGGCGCGCAGGTAACCGTCATCGACAAGGAGATTAACCGGCTGAGGAGGTTTGAGGCCTTTTTTAACCGCCATCTGGTCACGGCTATTGCAAACGAACATTACATCGCTGAACTTGCAAAAATGTCGGATGTACTTATAGGCGCATTGAGCCCAAAACAGAAAATCATCAAACCCCTGGTCAGCGAACAGGTGGTAAAATCGATGAAGCCCGGCTCAGTTATTATTGATGTCTCGATCGATCAGGGTGCCTGCTTTGCCACCAGCCGACACACCACGCACACCAACCCCATCTATGTCAAGCATGGTGTTACCCATTATTGTGTTCCCAATATTCCCTCGGCCGTGGCAAAAACCGCCTCTTTTGCCCTGACCAACACCCTTTTGCCTTTTCTGCTGAAGTTGGCCGGACACGAAACCATTTCCGATATTCTCTGGAAAAGCCACAGTTTGAGAAAAGGAACCTATCTCTTTAAGGGTTATGTCACCAGAAAAATCTTGGAAGAACTGACGAATGTGCCCTTCCGGGAGATTGATATGCTGCTTGCCGCCAGTGAGTAGAAACGTTACACCATCTCCTCAAGCGGCTTACCAAATTTTCTTGCAATATATGAGGCACAGGATACGCCGGAATAGGTAACAGCTATCACGCCCTGACCCGGAAAAGTGCTGTCACCAGCCGCAAAAAGGTTTTTCACCGGAGTTGTGTTCTGGGGCTTTTGCATGATATTCTGCCCAGGTTTAAGCAGAGGCCCGTAAGAGCCGTCGCGCCGGTTCAGGTAACGCTCGTGAGTAAGTGGCGTAGCAAGCACTTGCAACTCAATGGCTTTTGACAATCCAGGGAGAATTCGTTCCGTCCTCGAAATAAGGGCAGCGGCAACCTGCTCCTTGGCTCTCCGATACGCATCGCTCCCCCTCTCATACTGTGTCCACTGCTCCACCTCAGCCGTAACAAAAGCATGAACCACATGTTTGCCTGGAGGAGCCAGTGATGGATCAAGAATAGTTGGAGCCGAAAAATATATGGTACCACCAAGCTGATCATAATACTTCCAGTCATCAACAAGCACATGATGCACATCAAATCCGGGCGGAATAACCTTGGCATCCACACCAAGAAAGAGCTGGAACCAGCTTGGTGCTTTCAAAAACCGCTTTTCGTCAACCCTGTAACGATTATCGGTGACAAGACGGTTAAAAGTGTCCCAAATCGTGGCATTGCTGATAACCGCCTTTGCATGATGCTCCGTGCCATCAGCCAGCCGAACACCACGAGCCTCACCATTCGTAACAAGAATTTCAGTCACTTCTGATTGATAGCGAATAACTCCGCCACATTTTTTGAGCCCCTTGCATAAGGCGGCAGGAATAGCTCCTGAACCTCCGGCAGGATAGTTTATGCCACCAAAATGGCGATCGGCAAGACAGATGCCAGCATTGACCAGTGGAGTGGAAACAGCATCCTGCAGGGCCCAGGAGTACGCCTCAATATCAATAAAGTGCAGCAGCTCATCATCATGAATATAGCGTCGAGCGGTTTTCCCCATGGATCGAAATGTCTTCAGGGCAAGCGCAAACGTCATAAGTGGAGAGGATGCACCCACAGCCAGCAAATGGTTTACATCCTCCAGCGAACCGGCAGGCATGGTGCGAAGAATTTCATAAACCTCATCAAGTTCTCTATAAAACTTTTTAACTCCTTCAGCTTCATGTGGAAAACGGGCCACAAGAGAGCCAAGAAAAGCAAGGCGATCGTAGCAGGCTGCCACATTGAAACCGTTGGGAAGATGATAGTGAATCTGTACAGGATCGGCAATGGTGCGAACCTCTACACCCAGTTTTCTGAATATTCGGGTATGCAGATTCAGCGTGCCACTGGCACTATTTTCGCCAAAGCCATAAAAAACCGAGGCACCTGCATCAAAGCGGTAACCATTCCGCTGAAAAGAGGAACAACTGCCCCCAGGATAACGGTTTTTCTCGAACACAACGGTGGCAATACCCCGCTCCTGAAGAAGCGCTGCGGCGGTCAAGCCTCCAATTCCGGAGCCTATGACGATAACATCAGTTAATTCAACCGTAGAAGCCATAACGCTTATTCTGAGTTGCCTTAAGTCAAGTGATGGCTAAATATATATGGTTTGGTAAAATTATCTGAAGCTCTTTTTCTCTTTTTATGTTTGCAGAAAAATCCCGGCCATGGAACAAGATCGAAATTTGCATCTGCAATCGATCCCCGAGAGATATAACGCACTTCTGTGAAAAAGAGTATATTCGTGTGAGTGCGTTCCTGGCTGACGAGAGCTCTTGCTTACAATTTAAGGAATCACCAACGATATCTGAACCCGGAAGAATTCCGCTTATGGACAACCCCGATGCAACTCCCAATGAAAAGAGTGTTACAAAACATGAATCACTCTCCATTGCTGAGCGTAAAATGCAGCTTGAGTTTCAGAATGAAGCCGTACCGCATTTGAACGCACTCTACAACTACGCGCTCCATATAACCATGAACCCTGACGATGCTGAAGATTTGGTACAAGAGACCTATCTCAAAGCCTATCGTTTTTTTAATTCTTTTGAGCGGGGAACAAACTGCAAGGCTTGGCTGTTTAAAATTCTCAAGAACAATTATATCAACTTGTTTCGCAAAAACTCAAAAGAGCCGGGCAAAGTTGATTATGACCTCATCAAGGATTTTTATCACACCATCAAGGATAACAGGAATGATACGACCGAGACCGATACGGATTATTTCCATTCGTTATTGCATGAGGAGGTCTATCAGGCGCTTCATTCGCTCCCTGAGGAGTTCAGGGAGGTGATTCAGTTATGTGATATTGAAGGGTTTACTTATGAGGAAATTGCAAATATGGTTGACAGCCCTATCGGAACAGTGAGGTCGCGACTCTATCGGGGACGGAAGCTGCTTCGCACACAGTTGGAAGGGTATGCTCAAAAGCGCGGCTTTATTACCGATCAAGATCAATAAACAGGAATACGCACAATCATTCGATAGCTATGAAATGCAATAAAGCCCGAGTACTGATGAGTGCCGCTGTGGACGGTGAGCTTTCTTCTACAGAGGAGCAGCAGTTTCTCTCGCACCTGACGAAATGCAAGGAGTGTACCGAGGAGTTTGATGAGGCAAAAAAAACCAAACTGATTATCAAAGAGAGAGTTGTCAGATTTAAGGCACCCCTGTCTCTGGTAAATTCAATCATGCAACTAACCAGTCTCAGCCAGCGAGAGACTGTCTGATGTCAATCTTCCCTGTTAGTTTTTCCTATGCCCAACAATATAAAGGTGAAAAAAGGTATGGTAAGTGGCCGATCAGATAGGATGCAACGCATCCTGTACTGCTGCGTCCATATCCCTACGTTGCGCATTCCTTGAACTCAGAGAGTTTTTGGAAACTTCAGAGTAGCCTACACAAGTAAAAAACTCTATTCTCCCCCTTCCCCTCCCTGGGTATGCCTGCGTCACACTGACACTTTATCTATTTCGCACCTTCCTGTGCGACATTTTTATCACAAACACAGTCATTTATACCACAAACTGTGAGCAGAAGCAGACCGCAAGCCGTTTGGCACGATTTTTGCGGAGTATTAGCGGTTGTGGCTTTATCAACAACCGTAGGTATATGAACACTAAACGTAGCACAAGGGAAAAAGGAGAGAACCATGCTGTTAAAATTATCGAAAGACCCGCTTAAGCTTTTTGATGATATATGGTCAGGGACACAACTGCCTTCAGCTCCAGCCTTCAGAGTCGATATTGCAGAAGATAGTACCGCTTTCCATATCGATGCTGAGCTTCCAGGAATAACCAAAGAGCACATTTCCCTCAATATTGAGGATGATATGCTGACCATAAAGGCTGAGAGAAAACACGAAAATGAAGAGAACAAAAAAGATTATCACCGCGTCGAAAGGATATCTGGAAGTTTTTCAAGAAGCTTTAATCTTGGCGAGGCGATTGACCAGAACAATATTCAGGCAGATTTTGAAAACGGCATTCTGCATATAACCTTGCCCAAATCAATGCCAGTCAAAAAAACAAAAGAAATTTCTATCAGATAACCGCTTGATTGTGGGCCTGCGATCACCAATCGCTGGCCCGATTTTTATACACTATCAAAAAAGAAGGAAAAAATATTATGGGTAAAATTATTGGTATTGATCTTGGAACGACGAACTCCTGCGTTTCTGTCATGCAGGGATCGCAGCCAACGGTAATCGAGAATTCCGAGGGTAACCGTACAACGCCATCGATCATCGCCTTAACGAAAACAGGTGATCGCCTTGTTGGGCAGGCAGCAAAGAGACAGGCGATTACCAACCCGAAGAACACCATTTTTTCGATCAAACGTTTCATGGGTCGCAAATTTGACGAGATTACCAGCGAAAAAAAGCTTGCACCGTATGAAATCATCAACGAGGGTGGTGAGGCTCGAGTAAAAATTAATGATAAAGTCTACTCTCCTCAGGAAGTCTCTGCAATGATTTTGCAGAAGATGAAACAAACGGCTGAAGACTTTTTAGGCGAAAAAGTTACTGAAGCTGTCATTACAGTACCTGCATATTTCAATGATGCCCAGCGGCAGGCCACAAAAGATGCCGGCCGCATAGCGGGACTTGATGTCAAAAGAATCATCAATGAACCAACTGCAGCGGCACTTGCGTACGGACTCGACAGAAAGCAAACCAGTGAAAAAGTGGCAGTCTTTGACCTTGGCGGTGGAACTTTTGATATTTCAGTTCTTGAACTGGGGGACGGTGATTTTGAAGTTAAATCTACGGATGGCGACACCCATCTGGGTGGAGACAACTTTGATCAGAAGATTATCGACTACCTTGCGGACGAATTTAAAAAGCAGGAGGGGATTGATCTGCGCAATGATGCCATCGCGCTGCAACGTTTGAAAGAGGCGGCAGAAAAGGCAAAAATTGAACTCTCTTCCAGAACTGATACTGAAATTAACCTTCCCTTCATTACTGCAACCCAGGAGGGACCGAAACATTTGGTCATCAATCTTACCCGTGCCAAATTTGAAGCACTGTGCGCTGACCTGTTTGACAAAATTCTTGATCCCTGCCGTCGAGCAATCAAGAATTCAAAACTTGAAATGAAGGAGATTGATGAGGTGGTGCTGGTCGGTGGATCGACACGCATTCCAAAAGTACAGACACTGGTCAAGGACTTTTTCGGTAAAGAGCCAAACAAAAGCGTTAATCCTGATGAGGTTGTGGCCATTGGCGCGGCAATTCAGGGCGGTGTGCTGAAAGGTGATGTTACCGATGTCCTTCTGCTTGATGTTACGCCGCTCTCTTTGGGTATCGAAACCCTTGGGGGGGTAATGACAAAGCTTATCGATGCAAATACCACCATTCCGACAAAAAAACAGGAGGTATTTTCAACGGCAGCGGACAGCCAGACCTCTGTTGAGGTTCACGTGTTGCAGGGAGAGCGCCCCATGGCAAACGACAACAAAACCCTTGGTCGTTTTCACCTTGGCGATATTCCTCCCTCTCCAAGAGGCATCCCTCAGATTGAGGTGACGTTTGATATAGATTCAAATGGTATTCTGCACGTTTCGGCCAAAGACAAGGCAACAGGCAAGGAACAGAGCATTAAAATTGAGTCGAGCAGCAAGCTCACTGATGCGGAAATCAATAAAATGAAGGAAGATGCAAAAAATCATGCTTCCGAAGATCAGAAACGCAAGGAGGAAATTGATACCAGAAATATTGCTGACTCTCTGATTTTCAGTACAGAAAAGCAGTTAAAAGAGCTCGGCGACAAGATTCCTGCAGACAAGCGACCTGCGCTTGAAGGCTCACTGGAAAAGCTCAAGGAGGCGTATAAGAATGGCACTATTGAATCGATTAAAAGTGCCATGGAGGAGCTTAACAAGGAGTGGAGTGATATTGCATCCAACCTCTATCAATCGCCAGGTGCTGAAAGTGGGCAAACTGAGGCAGGACAACAAGGCGAGAACACAGGAACAAGCAAAAAGACCGGTGAGGATGGCAATGTTGAAAATGCTGAATACGAAGTGATCAACGAGAAGTAAACCACCAGAAGAAGGTTATTTGCAGCAAAGGGATTCGTCATGAATCCCTTTGTTATTTAACCGGCTTTTACTAATTTGTGGTTTAGCGAAGGCAGGAAACCTGTGTTACATTTGCAAATTTTAAACTGTGCAGACAATGCAACCTCAGCTCAGCCGTCCGAACACCAGCAAAAACCAGGTCAGGGTCAGTACAGCAGGGCCATGGTCGGGTAACGCGAACCATAAAGTCGAGAAGTATTACATCACTTCAGCCAAGAGGGATCGATACGACAAACTGCAAGTCCAAATGAGTCCCGTCTCTGGACGCCGAAGGTTATCGCCAACAAAAGAGATGATTAATAAAATTATTGCTGGCGAGATTGAACTTTTTGTACTCTCAACACATCCCGATATCGGTATTGACCTCCAGCAGAAGGTGATGGACAACGAGAACCGTTATGTTATTGATTTTGACAAGAGAGGAATAAAATGGACGATGAGGGATATTCCTGTCTTTTATAATTCTCTTCAGCAAAAGCTTTGTGTAGAAATTGATCGCCGCACTTATACTCTGGAAGAGTTTTTCAAGTAAGGCGTGAAAGAGATGATCGGCTAACTGTTAGCTCCTGCGCATTGCAAAAACAGAGTAAGGTAAACAGCTCGCTTGTGCAGTACGCACAAAACATAGCGCATCCCGGCTTTACTCCTGAAAAGCTTCAGACAAGTTCGTGACTCATTTCTGATTTTGAGTTGTAAGCCATTTTGTTTCTGCTAGAGAAAAAACCACCATCCGGTCAGAAAACCGATAGCTGCGCCACCTGCTGCCACACCGGCAAGAACCACCACTGAGTTATTGGGTGGAGGAGGCGTAACGATCGCTTGCATTTCTGTATTCGTGATGGTTTTGTCCAAAAACTGGAAGTGCTCGACATTAGTTATAATATCCGTTCCAGTATGGGCCGTAGTGTTGTCTGCCACTGTAAATCTGTTAGTACTACTCCGATATATTATTTCGTATATTAGCAGTGTAAGTATTGCTAATAATTTCAGAGTAAAATATGACCAAAGAAATTCTATTTCCTGGCCTCACGGAATATCTGACTCCTTATCATCCGTATTTTTACCGTGTAGAAAGCAGAGAAACTGCCGAATGTTATTTGGCTGGCCTGATGATAGATGGAGAGCGTAAGTCAGTCGAGCCGATGTCAGAGAAGGTTAAGACTCCAGAAAGAGTCATGCAGTATTTTCTGAGTTCAGCGGTATGGGATGAAGAGAAAGTTGCTGCTGAATATCGACGCCGTATGCTTATGGAAACGTCTGATCCCCAAGGGTTTTTGGTAATTGATGATACGGGATTTCCAAAAAAAGGTGTTGATAGTGCGTGTGTTTCCCGGCAATATTGTGGGGCATCAGGAAAAAGGGATAACTGTCAGATCGGAACAAGTATGACGTATGTTGGTAATGATGTTGCCTGGCCGTATATCATGGAGCTTTTTGTTCCGGAATCCTGGGATGAGGATACCGAAGCCTGTTCAGCAAAGCGTAAAAAGACGCATATACCTGAGAGTGTACATCACAGGACAAAATGGCAGATGGCTCTTGATTTTATTGACTTGGCTCGGAAAGAAAATGTTCCTCATCTTGCCATTCTCGCTGATAGCTGGTATGGCAACATTCCTGCGTTTCGCCAAGGGCTGGAATCACGTGAAGAAAACTACATTATGGGTGTTTACTCCAATACCCAGATTTTTCTTCAAGAGCCAGAGTTTCAATATGCTCCTGTCATGGAAGGCAAGCGGGGACGTAAACGCCAAAGTATCCATGTCGAATCAACTGTTCCAGGAGCAATCAAGTTATCGGTATTGGGTGCAGGTGTTGCTGATGAGGACTGGCAAAGACTGGAATTGAGACTTGACTCACGCGGCAAACCACTTGTCGTTGAAGCCGTTTCAATGAGAATATGGCCAGCATACAGTTGGAGAAAAGGCAAGCGGCATGAAGAAGTGTGGCTCATGATAGAGCGCCGTAGTCTGAGTAGAGGTGGGTACGAACTTCGCTACTTTTTTAGTAATATGCCACAACAGTTGTCAACGCTTGATCTTGCAAAAGTTTATCATGAACGGTATTGGATAGAGCAGGGGTATCAGCAACTCAAAGAAGAGCTTGGACTTGATCACCATGAAGGCCGATCATGGAAAGGATGGCATAGGCATGTCTTGCTGACTTTCTTGGCTTATGGGTATCTGACGCAGGTTCGTTTGCGCCAAAAAAAAGAGAGGAATCAGGCCGCGCGAGCCGAATGGCTTCAAGCAAAGTCAGTGTTGGCCAGCGACGTCTTTTTTTGAGAGACAAGCATTGGAAGGCAGTTTGCTTCCGAAACTGCCCACTGCGCTCATCGGAGCGGTGGCGGCGAAAACAACGTCTTATGGGTATGCCATCACTACCAGATATTAGACATAAAATTACTAAAATTTTATCACGAGAGCTTTGGAACTAAAAAATATCGGAGTAGTATTAGTTGCACCACCAAAAAAACTGATGCTGTAATCACCCATTTTACCAGAGAAGACAATGGTATCATCGCCATTGCCACCATCTAATTGATCATTTCCCTCACCGCCGACAAGAGTATCATTGCTGACCCCACCATAGAGGATATCGTTGCCTGAGTCGCCATACAATTGATTGGTACCTGCACCACCAGTCAGAGTATCATCACCGGAACCACCATGAAGAATACCACCTCCTGTACCAAGTTGAATCTCCTGATTACCAGAACTTGCCCACACTGTACTCTCACCAGTACCAAAATGAATGGGTGCTTTATCTCCAACGAGAAAAGCAAAGTCGATATTGTTCAGAACCAGTTGGGAACCAGCAGGCAAACTGGAAGTGTCGATAACCAATGCCTCATGAGCGACGGCATGTCCGTTAATAACCAGAGGCTCTGCAGAGACTGTCGGTGATGCCGCAAACTTGAGAGTGCGAACTGTCACCGCCGGTTGATCCGCTGGCAAGATTTTTAGAATATAGTCGTCAATACCACTGTTGACTGAAACGTCACCACCTCCTGCCGCATCAACTGCTGCGCCGAGAGTCGATTTCAGGTCAGTAAGTGCTGCACCGGTCATCACTTCAAGAGAAAGGCCAAAACCTTGTGGCAAATTGACACTCAGGAGCGACTCGTTTAAAATATTTGTCAACAACGGAATTGAACCAGAAAGTGTCGCTATGGGCAACACCGTGCTTCCATCAGCAAAGTTGATCGTTCGAATATTGGTCAGCACCGCATTTTGATGTAACCCGCTGCTTTCCAAAAGAGTGGTGATACCTGAACTATCAGATGATATGGTGTACTGATGCAAACTCCCAAGCACATACACCGTGTCAGAGCCGCCAGCACCAGTAACCCTGACTGGATTGCTTTCAGTACCTGGCCCGCCAGCCAACGTGTTCGTATAAGGGGTAGTGTCAATCAGTACATACCCTCCATTAGGCATCGCCCCATTTGGAAGAGCATAGCTAAATCCATAACCTGTAAGCGGGAAATAGGTAACATTAGTACCGACAAGGGAAATACCATTAGCATCGACACTATCGATGTATACCTGTGATGAGTTTCCGATAGTGTCAAAGATCACGGGACTGTCAATCGCAATCTTCAGCTCGCTAACAATAAGGCAGTCAACCTGAAAAGTAAAGGGGGCAAAATCACTACTGATAATCCCTTTTGGATCAACATAAGTGCTGGGCACTGAGCTCAGAACACGAGAACCCATATCAATGCCATTGATATAAAAATGCACGGTAGGCGTTACGCCATTGATAATGGAACCATTGAGAGTGATGGTAACGGAGGTAGAGTAAGTTTGATCACGCGTGACCGTAGCATCATGCACGGGAACAGAAGCCTTTGCCGGACCTGCATTACCATACAGCTCGATCCTGTCGTCGCTGGCGCTTCCGGCAAAGCTGTTCTGATTGGCAGCAAAATAATTGTTTGCTCCAAAAGCACTTGTCACGACGATAGCAGCAGGTTTATCAAATATTGTGTACCCTGTTGCATCATGAAATCCAGGATATTGTGGAGGGTCATTATTCCAGAAAAATGCACCCGCAAGCCAATCTGGCCTCTTTGTGCCAGCCCATGTATCCATAAAACTCTGATACCAGTTTGCCTGGGTCACCATATCCGTCTGTGTTCCGGGCTGACCAATCAGCGCATCAGTATATGTACCCCTGTTGGCGGCGCCAACATAACTGGCAATGCCTGTCTCAGTAAAGAGAATCTGTTTCCCTGTTGATGTCGCAACCTTCGACAGATACTCTGACCAGCGCTGCGCAGTCCATCCACCATCAAATTGAGCAACCGTCGGCGTCGCAGTGCCAGTAGGAAAATTTGGATAAACATCAACACCAACATAATCGAGCTTGTTCCAAAACCCTATCTTGTCAACTTCGTTGTTTGCGGGCCAATCGACATCAACAAGAGCGGCATAGGTCAGTTTACCACTGTAAACCTTGCGAATATTGTCGATGATATCATTCCAATAGGCCGTGTACTCTGGCCTGGTTGCCGCCAGCATCTCATTGCCAATTGAAAATACTGGAACATTGTATTGCTGCGCCAACACCGCCCACTGCAAAATATAAGCCTTGTAACCAAGAAAAAATGAGTCTGTATTGGCTTGCGTATTTGCAGCAAGCAATTGCGGATCCGTAAGATTACTGTACTGCTGACCAGTATATTGAACAGCAGAGAGATTAAGTGCATTAATCTGCGGCTTCAAAAAAACAGTCAACCCTTTCGCCTGGGCATCAGCAACGGCACGACCAACACTGGCAAGGCTCGCCGTTTCATTAAAGCCGGTGGTACTGATCCAATCCTTTACTACCCCTGTCGTGACATCAATAATAGAAACGCTTCCCAAGGTGAGAGAGGTTACCCCCATATCAACAGCTCTGGAGAGCAAATCTTTATACCCCAAACCATCGTAACCCGTCTGACTGTAGGCAGACATACCAATTCCATTATATAAAAATCCTGTGCTTGTCATTTTGCAAGTACCTAAAGTAAAAAGATGCCATAATCGGATAAACCGCCAAGGCTTTTGGCTGTTTTTGTGAGCTAAATGTCAATGAGGCTGCACGCCGGGAGAGAGCGCACTTATCCATTTTCAGAGAGAACAGGTGCATGATCGAATAAGAAGCGAGCTATTTTCGGCTTGCCCTATCTCTTCTTCGCTAATCCTGCTTCCGGTGAATTGGGGTATACTTTAAGAAGGTCTTTATACCTCGCTTTCGCATTGACAGGATCGCCTATTTTTTCAAAAGAGAGGGCCTGCTTATAAAGGGCTGCCGGACGTTTGCTGCTTTTAAGATATTTCGCAATAACCACCTGATACTCAAGAATGGCATTTTCATATTTTTTTTCGCCAAAATAGCTTTCTGCAAGCTGAAACTGTGCTTTATCGGCAAACTCAGATTTTGGATAGCTTTTCAAGAGAGTGCTGAAACACTCTCTTGAAGCCACATAGCCTTGTTTACCAAGCTTTTCCATGCCATCATCATACAATGCTTTTTCATTCAGGCGCTCTGACGTTTTTCCGCTGGTTGCATCATTTTTTTTCAGTGGAATACCTGATGCCTGATTTTCAGATTTACTGAATCCGGCAAAAAACTGTTCAATTTTCTGCAATCGTGACTCAAGATCGTCTGCTTTATAGACAAGAAGAGAGTCCTCTACTCCGAGACGGCGAAACGCCTCACTATTTTTGTGGGTGCCCCCCTCAAAACTGCCTTGTAACCGAAAAACTTCATCACGAATCTGCTGGATATCGGCATACGAAGCCGCAGTCTGGACTTTACCTGTTTCAGAATCGCTTTTCATTTTTTGAATTTCATCTCGTAACATCTGCATTTGAGATGCGAGAGCTGCTGACTGCACTTTACTGGCATCCCCTTCATTTCTCAGCTTTTGCAGATCATCCCGCAACTGTTGAATTTCAGAGGAAGAGCCTACGGACTGAACCTTAATCAATTCAGAGTCACTCTTCAGCTTCCGCAGATCATCATTGAAAAGAACGAGATCCTGCTTTGAGGCACAGGCTGTGAGCACTATAAACGGCAAAAAAACAAAAGGCCTGATCTTTATATTCATAGACAATAACTTTTTGCAAAAAATAAACCGCTTCTCAGAATTTACCTGACAGAAATGCGTCAAAGCGGCAATAGCGTGTTATTTTTTTATAACAAAATGTGCTCTGCGATTTTTTGCCATCGCATCGTCACTCTTTCCTGCATCAAAAAGACGTTCCTCGCCGAAACTCACTGCATCAAGACGGGATGAGGGCACTCCAAGCCTGACCAGATACTCTTTTACACTTGTTGAACGACGCTCCCCAAGCGCAAGATTGTATTCAGAGGTACCTCTGGAATCGCAATGCCCCTCAATAACGGCCGTATTTGCAGACTTATTGGCCAGTAACCATCCAACATTTTGCATCAGTTGCTCTTTGGCTTTGTCACTGAGAACACTACTGTCGAAATCGAAAAAAACATCCCCGAGAGGACCATTCTGCCACTGGTCAAACCCATAGCCGGATTGAGATGCCGGAGTTGACGAAGTCGGGGCGGAAACAGGTAAAGACGATGGTGATTTCTGAACTCCTGGAACTGAAGATTGTGATGATAAGGTCCCTGACTTGGGCTGTGAAGCTGCCACCAACGACGAAGTCGCCGGAGAGTTGGACGGTAGAGCCCCCGTCGAGGGAGCGCTGGACGGTAGAGCCCCCACCGTAGACGATGACGAAGCTGACTGAACCGAGGTTGCTGACAAGCGTGATGATACCACAGACTGAGCAGGAGCAGAGGCCACTGTAGATGACCGAACAGGTTGAGCCGCGACAGGCGACGACACTGGAGCAGACTGAACGGGTGCAGACGGGGTTGCAACCGCTGCAGAAGACAGCTTGTTTTCAGGAGCTGCAGGACTCAGTGCGGTTTCAGAGGAACATCCCGCAAGAACCAGTAACGGAAGAACAATAATACCGTTTATTTTTGTTTTCATAACAATGACTCCGTTTAATACTATTTAAAATGGCCTTGAATGACTGGCCTTTGGTGTTATATCAAAAGAAAAAGAGATGTAACCAACGCAAAATAAACAGTTTTTTTGCTCAGAGACTTCACGTCAGAAGTTTAAAGAATATTAATTACGAAACAAAGACCATGACGGCTGCATCTGCTCTCCTTTCATCTGCAACAAGCATCGTTGTTTCTTTCCAGTCAAACTCATGGTGTACAGCTTTCTGCTCCCCTCCCGATTAGAGGTAAACACAATCAGCTCCCCGTCAGGAGACCACGCGGGAGACTCATTCTGACCTGCGTTGACTGTCAACTGCTTGAGGCCGGATCCATCGATCCCGATGGTAAATATATTGAATTCTCCGTTATTTTCGCATGTCGTGTAAGCAATTTTATCACCGGCGGGAGACCATGATGGCTGTGTATTATAATCGCCGTTGAAGGTTAAACGTTTTACCTCACCTGTCAGCAGATCCTGAATAAATATCTGTGGCCGACCATTTCTTTCGGAAACAAAAGCCATTTTGTTTCCATCCGGTGAAAATGTTGGTGAAAGATCTATACCACTGCTTTTAGTCACCCTTCGGTATAACTCGCCATTGCTCTTTAAGAGGTAGATCTCCTGATCGCCTTCAAATGATAACGTTGTTGCCAGCTCCCGGTTATTTCTCCATGCCGGATCAATGCTAATTCCCCTTTTTCGTGCAGTTACCGTTGTTCCATCAACCATATTTCTGATATATAGTGCAGGTCGGCCGGTTGAATAATTGGTGTAAGCAAGATATTTACCATCCGGAGAAAGTGAGGGGGTGAGGGAAATGGTGCGTGAATCGGTCAACTGTTCAACACTTTGACCATCAAAATCACATTGATAAATCTCCTTGAATCCAGTTTTAGTAGATACAAAAACAATTTTACTCCCAAAAGCAGAACGTTTGCCGGTCAGATGCTCAACAAGATCAGCACAAAAGTCGTGCCCGATGGGGCGGAGTTGTTTGTCGTTGCCTTGATAGGTTTTGCTGAAAAGTAATTTTGAACCAGCAATATCGTAGACCTTCATGACAAGAGTAATTGCTCCCGCTTTTGAAGTTACCCCCCCCCCCACATAGACTTCAGCGGCAAGAGAACCAAGCGACGCAAAATCAATACTGCCGTTGCTTTTCTCTGGAGAGGAGGGATTCAGCACTGTAAAAAGCGAAGTAAATTCAAGGGCTTTGTGGAGAATCAAATCAAAATCATGTGCGACACCTATCGCCTCATCTCCCGACCCGTTGATTTTATTAAGTGCCAGAGCAATGCTGTCCGACCCTTTTTTACTGATAACAATAAACTCGCCCTCTGGGGCAGCAATAAGATGCAATGGCAAAACCAGGAGACAACAAAAAATAAAACTGGATGTAATAAACCGTTTAAAATGTGGCATGACAGGACGTTCAATAAAAATTTAAAAAACAACTGAAATCCACCTCCTGAATCTCGCATAAGAGACGAATCGCGCTTTTCACTCTAAACCTTCCGGAGTAAACACAAAAGCAACCCATACACCCCGAAAACTCTCTTCTTTGGGTAAGAACGGAAGTGGGGAGGATTTCTCAAGCGCCCTCTTGACAGAATTATTCAAGTATGCACTCATGGATTTTTTGACAAAGACAATTTCACTGATTGAGCCATCAGAAAAAATATGAATACGTACCGACACCTTCATACCTGAACTACTTTTCAACAAGGGATTGGCAAGCTCCCAGTTTTTCTGGATGATGGAGGCAATTTTGGCCTTGTAAGCAACCGAGGCCCAGCTCCCCGACTCTTTACCCGGACCGCTCCCCGCTGAACTACCGCTCTTCTCGGCCCCTCCTGCCCTGATGCCAGGGGCCACTTGTGAGTTAACTTTCTGCGCAAGATCAGCAAGCGCCTTATTAACCGAACTATTGGACGTTGCTTGTTGCTGTTGTCCTTTTTTAGCAACAGACATCTTGAGTCTTTCAAGTGCACTTGATAACTGCTCCCTCTCTGAGGCCTTAGGTGCCGGAGGTTGCTGCGCCTCAATCCTCACTGGCAGCGACGACTTAAGAGGTGGCTCCTTAACGAGAAGCACGGGCACCTTTTTTTTAACGGACTGAATCGAGGGGGTTGGTTCCTGGACTTTTTTTTCAGCCACAACTATTTTATTTGGCAAAGATCTCTTCAATACCTTTCTCATGGATTCCGGGTGCCGCTGTTCTTGTGCTTCAGAAGAGCCGGAAGCCTGAGCAAACGGTGGTGTTGAAGTAGCTTGAAGATGATCAGGCATAGGCAATGAAACAAGAGAGATACTGACTACTCTCGGATTAGCTTGCTTGTGTAGAGTAAGTGTCTGCAAAAAAAGAGATGCGCCAAGGAATGCCACGTGCAGAATGCCCGCTACCGCAAGCCAGAGATAAAACATTTTTTCAGAAGAGTGTGCCTGACCTTTTTTCATACGGCCCACCTATCTTCGAGCGTCCTGTTGAGCGGGAATTGGTTCAGTCACCATTCCAATCTTTTCAATGCCAGCATCCCTGATCTGGGCCATAACATTCATAACAAGACCATAGGAAAGAGATTTATCTGCTTTAAGATAAACCTCCCGGGTCCGCTTGACATCCAGAAGAGCTGGCAGTCTGTCGCGAACTTCCGAAGCGCTCAATTGATCATTATTAATTGAAACCCGACTTGATGCGTCAATAGTAATGACAACGGCATGCTCCTGCACATCCATCTTTTTGAGAGTCGTTTGAGGAGTATCAACCTTGACTCCATGCGTCATCATTGGGGCTGTAACCATAAAAATAATGAGAAGCACCAGCATGACATCAACAAATGGAGTAACATTAATGTCGCTCATCAACCTCCCTCTTCCTGACGTTATCATCTGATATTCTCTATGGTTCGTTAAAAAATGCATCAAAAACATCAGGAGAGAAAAGCTCAATATCACGTTCAATCACACCGATTTTCTGGGTAAGATAATTGTAACCCATCACAGCAGGGATCGCTGCGGCGAGACCTGCTGCCGTGGCTATTAATGCCTCTGAAATACCGGGAGCAACCGCTGCAAGTGAAGCCGACTGCGTGGAACCAATCGTATGAAATGAAGTCATAATACCCCACACTGTGCCAAAAAGGCCTATAAAAGGGGCTGTATTGCCTACCGTTGCCAGAAAAGGTACGAGTGAGGCGACTCTTTTATTTTCGGCATTAGCCTCCCGTTTAACCGCTAAAGCAACTTTTGCTCTGATGTGACGAATATCGTATCTGCCATCAAGAGCCTTATACTCGCTATAGCATGAACGAAAAATATTAGGTATTGAACCACTTCGATATTCATTACTTTTCACAAAAGCTTTCTCAACATCGTACACTTCAAAAAAATAGTCAAGAAATGCATGGGACTCTTTCAGTGATTTCCGGATATACCCAAATTTAAATGCAATAATACCCCACGACATAATCGAAAAGAAGAGCAGCACTGAGAGGACAAAGAATACAACAACTCCAGTATCAGAAAAAAGAGTAATAATACCAAGTTTTGAATCAAACATACCAGTAGAATAACAATTTGAGGTGATTCATTAAAAAAGATGAGCATTTCTGATAACCAGATAGGCCAATGCTGAGCCAGACAAAGCACAAAGGGTATTAACCAGATCATTATTAACCAATGGGGTTCCCTTTATAAGCCTGTTGGCAACCACTGAACCATTGGGTGCCAAGCTGTGAGTTCTTTCTGTCACCTTTTCGCGAACAGGGTCGAAATACTGAGCCTGTACCGTCGCTCCAAAAAAACTGTCAACAAGACTGGCAAGAAGCCCGGAAAACCCAATCAGAAGAAACGATTGAAGCCACCCGAAATCAGACAACCACTTGACATTAATTATCAGTGAACTTGCACAAATTAGCAGTGAGCCAAGAAAGGCCCCTGAAGTACCCGGAACAGAGACACCGCCTGAAGTACCAACCGGCACCTCTTTAAAAGTGGTCACCAGCCACGCCTTGGGGTTTGGCCACAATGTTCCAATTTCGGTTGCCCAAGTATCAGCCTGGACTGCTGCAAGCGTACCCAGGTAAGCAAAAAAGATAGCTGGGTCGTTGTTCAGCGAATAAATAACCATAAGAATCCAGGCTATACCTCCATTAGCATAGACCTGCCCGGCATCGCGCTGGGATCCTTTCTCAAACACCAGATCAAATTTAGCTTTCCGTTTTTTTCCAAGTTTCGAGAGTACCGACGACAAAAGATAAAACGTTAACAGTGGTACTGTCCATTCCACTCCACCGATACCGAATATTGTCGTTCCAAGCAAAAACGTAGCGGTAGCACCACTATTGGTCAAAAATTTGACCTTGATTGAAAAGAAAGCAAGAAGAGCTGCAAAAACCGCACCAAGAAGAAAGCGCTCAAGAAAAACTGGCTGATTAATTTCGAGCACATAAAGCACATAGGCAATCGAGACTGGGATAAAAAAATTGTCAAGCCCATGTGATAAAAGCGCCTCAACTGCGGTAGCAACAAGCGCAAGCATGAGTGCCAGAGCAATCAACATCACAAAAGGAGTTTTCGCAAGAGCACCGGTAAAATAGGGACTGAAAACAAACAAGGATGCACAGAGAAGAACAAATCCACTGAAAAACATGGTCAAAGATCCCTCAACCGTTTTCGGATTTTTCGTGAGATGCTCAATATGTTTTTTTCCCACCGTACTGCCAACCAGGGCTGCAAGAGAGTCGCTGACTCCCATAACAAGCATTGATGTTTGCAATATCCATTTGTGAGACTCCCAGAGAAAAAGAAGCTGCAAAAGAAAGACAAGCGGAAAAAGAAGCGAACCATAGCTTTTTACAACAGGCGAATGAGCCCTGTCGGCTTCTGGAACTGCCAACAAAGAGACAAGCCACTTGAATCGAATGTTCAGAGCGTTAAAAAGCAGCAAAAGCAGAGCTGCAACTACAAGATAAAAGTTGGACTGGAAATAACCTGGAACAAAAAAAATCACAACACCCATTGAGAAATGTACGATTTTCCTTACGACAAGAGCGCTGACATTCAGACGCCTGGCCAAGATCTCTGCCAAGAGAACAAAAAGCAGCACAAAACAGAGTGTCAGGAAAAAGGCTGCGAAATCCTGGGGTAAAGCAGCTTGAAGAGTCAGCATAATTATTTTTTTTGAATAAAAATCAATGAGAACAGGATATACAACAGTAAGCAGATAACCGACTGATTATAACATTTTAAATATTTGTTTTAATAAAACAATAATGTAATTTACCTTTATTATGTTGTATAATAGCGAGGAAACCTGTTCGGATTCAATTATCCATGCCTTTATTCTTTCCAAACACTTTCAGCACACGCTGCATATCAAAAAGATTGGCTTCGGCCTGTTTGAATGCAATTTGCGGTAGCCCTTCATATACGAGACAACCCTCTACGTCAAGAGTCGGCATTTTCATTTTTAGTGTGATTGTGCAGGCACAGATTACTGTGCTCTGAACAGAAAGCCGCTCCCAAGTCCAATTTTCTTTTTACACGAATCTTCACGGTAACTTCGGGAACGGCATCCCCCGGGAATGGTCGTTTAATTTCAAAATTTTCATTTCAAATGAGATCTGACACAGTAAAGCAAGGGTTCGAAAAAGCGCCGCACCGCAGTCTGCTGAAAGCCACCGGATCTATAGTCTCCAGCAACGACTTTCGCAAGCCATTTATCGGAATCTGTAACTCCTATAATGAATTGATTCCAGGTCATGCCCACCTGCAGGAGCTGGGCAGAATCGCCAAAGAGGAGGTGCGCAAGGCCGGAGGTGTGCCCTTTGAATTTAATACTATCGGAGTTTGTGACGGTATTGCGATGGGGCATATCGGTATGCGTTACTCTCTTGCAAGTCGGGAGCTGATTGCCGACAGTGTGGAGACTGTTGCCGAAGCACACCGCCTCGACGGGTTGGTCTGCATCCCGAACTGTGATAAAATCACCCCCGGCATGATGATGGCAGCACTTCGCATCAACATTCCTGTTATCTTTGTTTCCGGTGGCCCGATGCAAGCAGGACACACTCCATCAGGTAAAACGGTTGATCTGATTTCGGTTTTTGAGGCCGTTGGTCAGTTTAGCGCAGGTAAAATTGATGCACATGAACTTGATGCTATAGAGGAGAGCGCTTGCCCCGGATGCGGCTCCTGCTCCGGCATGTTCACGGCCAACTCGATGAACTGCCTCAGCGAGGCGCTTGGGTTTGCCCTTCCTGGCAACGGAACGATCCTGGCGATTGACCCGAGACGTAATGATCTGGTTCGGGAGGCCTCCCGACGAATTATCGATCTTGTGAACAAAGATATCAAGCCAAGAGATATTCTGACAAGAGGCGCATTACTCAACGCATTTGCTCTTGATTTTGCGATGGGTGGTAGCACAAATACGATTCTCCACGCGCTTGCCATTGCCAATGAGGCCGAGCTCGACTTTGATTTTTCAGAACTGAATGCTCTTTCAGCCAGAACGCCTTATATCTGCAAGGTGAGCCCGGCAACCATGACCGTTCATATTGAAGATGTTGAGCGCGCCGGTGGCGTATCGGCTATCCTGCATGAACTCAGCAAAATTGACGGGCTGCTTGACCTGTCAGCTCTCACCGTTACAGGAAAGACGCTTGGCGAAAATATTGCCGATGCTGAAATAGGTGACAAAACCGTTATCAGAACTCTTGATGATCCATACTCTGCTACCGGCGGTCTTGCTGTTTTGTATGGCAATCTGGCACCGCAGGGGGCTGTTGTCAAAACCGGAGCTGTGAGTCCGGAGATGCTGAAGCATACCGGACCGGCCAGGGTATACGATGCCCAGGACGATGCGATCAAAGGCATTATGCAAGGTGAGGTCATGGCTGGAGATATTGTGGTCATTCGTTATGAGGGGCCAAAGGGTGGACCGGGAATGCCGGAAATGCTTTCGCCCACAAGCGCCATCATGGGCCGCGGCCTTGGTGACTCAGTGGCGCTCATCACCGACGGACGCTTCTCCGGAGGCTCCCGGGGTGCCTGCATCGGCCACGTCTCGCCCGAAGCTGCTGAGCATGGGCCAATTGCCGCTCTGCAAAACGGTGATACCATTGTGATCGATATTCCAAACAGAAGCATCTCAGTACAGCTCCCAGATGAAATTATCAATGCGCGGCTAGCGTTACTGAAACCGTTTGAGCCTAAAATTAAAAAGGGTTATCTGGCCCGATATTCTCAAATGGTGACATCAGCCAATACCGGCGCGATCCTTAAAAGCCCTGTTTTCTGTGAACCAAAATGACCATAACTATGCATGCATCAGGCCAGACTCTGAATGGTTCAGAGATATTTATCGAATGTCTGCGACGTGAAAACGTTGATTTTATTTTTGGGTATCCAGGAGGATCCCTGCTGAAAGTGTATGAGACTCTCTATGAGGTACACGATATAAAACACATTCTGGTCCGCCATGAACAGGGAGCAACCCACATGGCCGAAGGGTATGCCCGTGCAACAGGAAAACCTGGTGTGGTGCTGGTCACCTCAGGCCCCGGCGCAACCAATACCGTCACCGGTATTGCAAACGCCTACATGGACTCATCGCCAATGGTTGTCTTTACCGGACAGGTGCCAAGCTCACTGATTGGCAATGATGCCTTTCAGGAGGCTGATATTGTCGGTATCACCCGACCGATCACCAAGCACAATTTTCTTGTCAAGGATGTCAGAGAGCTTGCCATGACTATCCGAAAGGCATTTTATCTTGCCACAACAGGAAGACCCGGCCCGGTGCTGGTCGATATGCCGAAAGATGTCCTGAATGCATCGTGTGTGCTGGAATGGCCGGAGAGCGTTGAGATCCGTGGATTCAAGCCTACGCTCAAATGTCACATTAACCAGGTGGAAAAGGCTGCACAAAAGATTGCCCAAGCCAAACGACCACTGCTGTACATCGGCGGAGGAGTCATCAGCTCTGAAGCATCCGAAGAGCTGCGCGCCTTGGCGATACAGCAGAATATACCGGTTACCATGACGCTGCAGGGGCTTGGTGCTTTTCCGGGGAACCATCCGCTCAGTATGGGCATGCTTGGTATGCACGGCACCTATTGGGCAAATCAGGCGGTCAATAAATGTGATCTGCTGATTGCTGTCGGCGCTCGGTTTGATGATCGGGTAACCGGAAAAGTAGAGACCTTTGCCCCTCAGGCATTCAAAATTCATAACGACATTGATCCTACAAATGTCGATAAAAATGTCAAAGTTGACCTCCCTGTTGTCGGTGATGCCAAAAACTTTCTCGCAGGGCTTCTCGATGTGATGCCAAAAGAGACAGCAAACCATGATTCATGGCTTGCTGAAATCAATGCGTGGCGCAAACTCTCCCCGTTGACATACAGTTGCGAGGATAACGCACTGAGAACAGAATTTGTAATTGAAGAGGTTTCACGACAAACCAGAGGGAACGCCGTCGTCGTTACCGACGTTGGTCAGCACCAGATGTGGACATCGCAATTTTATACCTTTATCAATCCTCGCTCCATCATCTCCAGCGGCGGACTCGGCACGATGGGATACGGCCTCCCCGCAGCTATAGGAGCGGCATTCGGCATCAATGACAAACCCGTGATACTTTTCTGTGGAGATGGTGGTTTCATGATGAATATCCAGGAGCTTGTTACGGCAGTTCACCACAAAATACCGATCAAGATCTTCCTCATCAACAACAGCTTTCTTGGCATGGTGCGCCAGTGGCAGGAGCTGTTCCACAAGGAGAAGTATTCATTTACCGACCTGGGTGACAGCAATCCCGATTTTGTTAAAGTTGCGGAGGCCTTCGGATGCAAAGCGTTGATGGCAGACAATCCCGACAGGGCCAAAGAGGCTATAACGGAAGCGATAGCATGGGAGGAGGGCCCGATTCTAGTTGATTTCAGGGTAGTCAAAAAAGATATGGTCTTCCCGATGGTGCCTGCCGGAGGCTCAATTTCCGACATGCTCCTTGCCCGGTTAAACCCAAAAACAATGGTTTAAAAGCTATGAAACACATCATATCAGTACTCGTAGAAAATAAGTTTGGCTCTCTTAACCGCGTTGCAGCCATGTTCAGCGCCCGAGGATTTAACCTTGAAAGCATCTCTATCGGTGAAACCGAGGATACGGAAATATCGCGCATGACCATTGTCACCAGGGGCGAGGACCAGATTATCAGTCAGGTACTCAAACAATTGAATCGGCTGGTTGATACCATCAAGGTTATCGATTTGACGCGTCAACCGCATGTTGAACGGGAACTGCTGCTGATGACCCTGAAACTCACCAAGACACAGCAGCACGAGATTTTTGAGCTCATCAATGTTTTTAAAGGAAAAGTGGTGGATATAAAACAAAAATCCATTACTATTGAGGTCATTGGATCACCGGATAAAATCAATACAACCATTGATATCTTCAGAGTCTACGGCATCAAGGAACTCGCTCGATCAGGCGCTGTGGCAATTCATCGGGGAGAGTAAAAAGTATTAGCACGGTATATACATTAATCAAAACTTGTATACGATGAACGTTTATTATGAGAAGGATGCCGATCTCAGTTATCTGCAGGGGAAAAATATTGCCATCCTCGGTTACGGCAGCCAAGGTCATGCTCACGCCCTGAACCTCAAGGAGAGTGGACTGAATGTCTGTGTAGGCCTTCGTCCTGAAAGTGCATCCTGTAAAAAAGCAAGGGAGGCCGGACTGGAGGTCACTACGGTTGCAGAAGCCACCAAATGGGCTGATATTGTGATGGTGCTTCTCCCTGACCAGAACCAGAAAGCAATCTATGATGCAGAAATTGCTCCCAATCTTGTGGCGGGCAATACCTTGGCCTTTGGACATGGCTTCAATATTCATTACAAGCAAATCATTCCTCCCGAGACCATCAACGTCATCATGATTGCCCCTAAAAGCCCCGGCCACCTTGTGCGCCGTACCTATACCCAGGGCAACGGTGTGCCCTGTCTTATCGCTGTTCATCAGGACTACACCGGTGATGCGAAGCAGCAGGCGCTTGCCTGGGCAAAAGCTCTTGGCGGCACCAAGGCTGGTGTCATCGAAACCACCATCAAGAACGAAACCGAGACGGATCTTTTCGGTGAGCAGGCTGTCCTTTGCGGCGGTTCGGCAGAGCTGATCAAGGCCGGATTTGAAACCCTCGTTGAAGCGGGATACCCAGAGGAGCTTGCCTACTTCGAGTGTATGCACGAGCTGAAACTGATTGTGGATCTCTATTATGAAGGTGGTCTTTCAAGAATGAACTACTCCGTGAGCGATACGGCTGAATACGGTGGCATGACCCGTGGCCCGCGCCTCATTACGCCAGCAGTCAAGGCTGAGATGAAAAAGATTCTGGAAGAGGTTCAGGATGGACGTTTTGCCAAAGAGTTTATTGATGAATGCAATGGAGGCTACAAGAACCTGAGCAAGCTGAGAGCAGACAACAGCACTCATGCTATTGAAAAAGTTGGAGCGAAACTTCGCGATATGATGAGCTGGCTGATCAAAAAATAACTCACTTCGGAAAAATAAGAATGTACAAGATAGTCTCAATACCGGGTGATGGTATCGGCCCGGAGGTGGTTGCGGGAGCTGTTGCAGTACTGGAACAGCTCTCAAAAAAACATGGCTTTGACATCGTCATTGAGGAGCACCCCTTCGGTGGTGCCTCCTACGACCTGCACGGTGAAATGCTCACCCAGGCAACGCTTGATGCCTGCCGCAAGTGCGATGCCGTCCTGCTTGGCGCAGTCGGCGGCCCGAAATGGGAAAAGCTGCCGCACGAACACAAACCGGAGGCGGCGCTGCTTAAAATCCGCAAAGAACTTGAACTCTTTGCCAATCTCCGCCCGGCAAAGGTTTATGACGCACTGATTGATGCCTCGTCACTCAAGGCTGATGTGGTACGCGGCACCGATTTTGTGGTCTTCAGGGAGCTGACGGGCGGCATCTATTTTGGCCAGCCACGCGGCTTTGATGCCACCAAGGGATGGAACACCATGATCTACGAGGGCTATGAGGTGGAGCGCATTGCACGCATCGCCTTTGAGGCTGCACGTAAACGCAAGGGCAGAGTGATGTCGATTGACAAGGCTAATGTGCTGGAGGTCTCTCAGTTCTGGCGCAATGTGGTACATGAAGTACACAAGGATTTTGCCGATATTGAGCTGAGCGATATGTATGTGGATAATGCTGCCATGCAGATTGTACGGAACCCGAAACAGTTTGACGTTATCGTCACAGGCAACCTTTTTGGTGATATTCTGAGCGACATTGCCGGAATGATTACCGGAAGCCTCGGTATGCTCCCATCAGCAAGCATCGGCACGAAATATGCCCTGTACGAACCAATTCATGGCAGCGCTCCCGATATTGCTGGCCAGAACAAGGCGAATCCGATAGCCACCATCGCATCGGTCGCCATGATGTTCGAACACAGTTTCCACAAGCCTGAGATTGCCCGTGAGATTGAGCTGGCAATTGAGGCCACCCTTGCATCAGGGCTACGAACAGCCGACATTGTCGCTCCTGGAGATCCTGTGGTCTCCACAACCGTGATGACCGAGGCCATTGTGAAACATCTCGGAGCCTGTTGAACTAACTCCATTTATCTATACCTATGGCACAAACGATAACACAAAAAATTCTTGCAAAGGGTGCAAACCGGAAGGTTGTAGAGGCCGGAGAGAGCGTGTGGTTGAATGTCGATATTCTGCTCACCCACGATGTATGCGGCCCGCCAACCATTGATATTTTTAAGGAGGAGTTTGGCTCGGACGCAAAAGTGTGGGACACCGACAAGGTTGTTGTGCTGCCCGATCACTACATCTTTACAGCTAACGAGCACGCTCACCGTAACATTGACCTTTTGAGGCAGTTTGCCAAAGAGCAGGGACTGAAACACTACTACGATGTTGGCACTGACCGATACAAAGGGGTCTGCCACGTTGCCCTGGCCGAAGAAGGATTCAACCTCCCCGGCACGGTGCTTTTCGGCACCGACTCCCACACCTGTACATCAGGAGCGTTCGGTATGTTCGGCACCGGCATTGGCAACACGGACGCAGCTTTCATTCTTGGCACCGGCAAACTGTGGGAAAAAGTGCCTGACTCCATCAAATTCACGTTTGACGGAGAAATGCCCGCCTGGCTGACGGCCAAAGATCTGATTTTACAGATTCTTGGCGACATCACCACCGACGGTGCCACCTATATGGCAATGGAGTTTGATGGGGAGGCGATTTTTTCACTTCCAATGGAAGAGAGGATGACGCTGACCAACATGGCCATCGAAGCGGGTGGCATGAACGGCATCATTGCGGCGGACAAGATTGCTGAGGAGTATGTGAAGGCAAGAAGCAACAAGCCTTATGAACTTTTCCAGAGCGATCCAGACGCACAATACCACAGCAAGCACCACTACAACGTTCGTGATCTCGAACCGGTTGTCGCTCAACCCCATAGCCCTGACAACCGTGCTACGGTGAGAAGTGTCGCCGGGACAAAGATCACCAAATCCTACATCGGCTCCTGCACGGGTGGCAAGCTGACCGATTTTCTGATGGCGGCAAAAATTCTGAAAGGGCAGAAGGTTGCGGTGACAACAAACATAGTACCAGCAACAGTCCTTGTCGCCCGCGCCCTTGAAACAGAACAGTACGAAGGGGTAAGCCTGAAAAAGATTTTTGAAGATGCCGGATGCAGCGTTGCCCTCCCCTCATGCGCAGCATGTCTGGGTGGCCCAGCCGACACCGTCGGGCGCTCGGTTGATAACGATGTTGTCATCTCTACCACAAACCGCAATTTCCCCGGACGAATGGGCAGTAAACACGCAGGGGTCTATCTTGCTTCACCGCTCACAGCAGCCGCGTCGGCAATTACAGGTAAACTCACCGATCCGAGGGATTTCCTCTGATCGCACTTGTCAGGAGATTAAACACTATGGAAAAAATTATTCAGGGAAAAGCTTACGTTTTAGGCAAAAATATTGATACCGACCAGATTATTCCGGCAGAACATCTGGTCTACAGCCTCTCCGATCCTGAGGAGGTTGTGCTCTATGGTAAATATGCGCTTTCGGGTGTCCCCCCCGAGCAGGGCGGACTGCCGGAAGGAAATATCCCCTTTATTGCCGATGGCGAAGTGCGCTCAGCATTCACAATCATCATCGCAGGGCCGAACTTTGGTTGCGGATCGTCAAGGGAGCATGCCCCTTTTGCGTTAAAAGTGGCATGTGTCAAAGCCATTGTTGCAGAGTCTTATGCGAGAATTTTTTATCGCAACTGTGTTGACGGGGGATTTGCAATTCCTTATGAAACCGCTGAGCAACTTAACCAGGTTATCAAGACTGGCGACGAGCTGAAAATCGATGTTGAGGCGAACACCATCGAAAATATAACAAACAAAGTCACGTACAAGCTCAATCCCCTTGGCAGTGTCTTTACCATCGTCGAGGCTGGAGGTATTTTTGCATACGCCCGACAGGAAAACTTAATGGCTCAAGGCTGATTTATGACTGCTGCAACTGGCACTATAGAACTTTACGACACCACCCTTCGTGACGGTACGCAGGGTGAGCATATCAACCTTTCGGTGCAGGACAAGCTGCTGATTGCCCAGAAACTTGATGAGTTCGGCATTGACTATATTGAAGGGGGATGGCCCAGCAGCAACCCGAAGGATGAGGAGTTTTTCATTGAAGCTCGAAAGCTCAAACTCAAGCACGCAAAGCTCACCTCTTTCGGTTCAACGGCCCGTTTTGTGGCAAGCGTCGAAAGCGACCCGAACCTGCTTGGACTGCTCCAGTCCGAAACTCCAATCATCACCATCTTTGGAAAGACATGGAGAGCCCACTCCATAAAAAGTCTTGGCATCTCTGACAAGGAGAACGCCGAGCTGATCCTGCGCTCAGTTGCCTTTCTCAAGCAGGAGGGACGGGGGGTTTTTTTTGATGCCGAACATTTTTTTGACGGCTACAAGGACGACCGTAACTTTGCGCTGACCATGCTCAGTTCGGCAGTGGAGGGTGGAGCCTCGCGGCTTATACTGTGCGATACCAACGGAGGAGTACTGCCACATGAAGTTGCCGCTATTGTGGCCGATGTGCTGACGGTCACCGGCATGCCTGTGGGCATTCACACCCACAATGATGGTGATCTGGCTGTGGCAAACACCATCGCCGCCATCATGGCCGGGGCGACCCACGTCCAGGGCACCATCAACGGTATCGGCGAACGATGCGGCAACGCTAACCTTATCAGCCTCATTCCCAATCTTAAGCTGAAACTGGGGAGCACTTTTGCCTCGGTGCATCATCTCAGTCAACTGACATCACTCTCAAAGTTTGTCCATGAGATTCTGAATATGCCATCGAATACCAGAGCGCCCTTTGTCGGAAAATCGGCATTTGCCCACAAAGGGGGGATTCATGTCAGTGCAGTGATGAAGGAGAGTTCGCTCTACGAGCATATCGACCCAACGCTGGTCGGCAACCACCAGCGGGTCCTTGTTTCAGAGCTTGCCGGCCAGAGCAATATTCGCTATAAAGCGCAGGAGCTTGGTATAACCCTGCCCGATAAAAGTGAGTTGTTTAAAAAAATTGTCCACTCTGTCAAGGAGCTTGAACACAAAGGGTACCAGTTTGATGGTGCGGAGGCCTCATTTGAACTGCTTCTTCAAAGAGAGCTTGGAAACTTCACTCCCTTTTTTGAAGTCCTTGAAACCAAGGTGCATATTGAATCGGGCAAGGATGCCAAAAATGTGGATCAAGCTGTGCTGAAGGTCAAGGTTGGTGAGGAGATTGAGCACATTGCCGCAGATGGAGATGGTCCGGTCAATGCGCTCGACAAGGCTCTGCGCAAAGCGCTGCTCCATTTTTACCCGGAGATCAAGAATATCAAGCTGGTAGACTATAAAGTGAGGGTGCTGGAGGAGAAGCGGGGAACCAGCGCCAAAGTGCGAGTATTGATTGAGTCGAGCAACGGGCGAGCTACCTGGGGAACTGTCGGAGTATCAACCAACATTATTGAGGCAAGCCTCCTTGCGTTGCAGGACAGCATGAACTACCACCTTTTTACGGTGAAGCGTTGGGCCCCAGCGTAAAAAGGTGGCAGAACACACATGGCAGGCGCAGGCCTTCAAGCTCAAAGTAAAAAGAATTTACCTTCTAAAGTCTCTCTCAGGAAGGATTACCATCAATTGATGCCTGGGGTTCATTCCTTTTAAGAATTCCATCTTCCACCATTTTGTTGATTGCCTGTGACAGTTGCTCCTGGGTACGAAGGAGAGCTGGGAGTGACATTGCCAAAGCTGCCACTTGGCGTATATTTGCCTTATCCTGCTCCACCTGTGTGATATTAACAAGATCGAGACGAATAATGCCATCAATAAGCGTAATGTTTGCAACCCCATCAGCATAAATCGTTTGCATCTTTTTTTCTCCCTGTGAAATATTTTTGATGTAAATAGAAAAACCGTATAGCTCACAATATCATTACTGAAGAGGCCTACCGACAAAATTCTTGACGAATTTTACTGAAAGTACTCGGCAGTAAAACAGAAAAAGCACAGGAAGAGGCCTCTGCTTCTTTTGTGTGGGCGATAGAAGATTCGAACTTCTGACCTCTACAGTGTCAATGTAGCGCTCTAACCAACTGAGCTAATCGCCCCTTATGAAAGGGTGTTAATATAGCCTTTCATTAATAAAACACAAAGAACATCCAACAGGATTCTGTTGTTCAGGCAATTTTTTTTCTTTTCCTTTCGTCCGAAAAATATTCAGGCTCCGCTTTGTCTTCAATGGTTTCAGGCGTAATACGACATTTATAGGTATTCGTCATTGAAGGAATTTCAAACATGATATCAATCATCACATTTTCAAGCACGGAGCGCAAGGCTCGAGCCCCGGTTCCCCGGGAAATGGCAATCTTCACCACCTTGTCAAGTGCCTCCTCAGCAAATTCCAGCTCCACTCCATCCATCTCAAACAGCTTTTTATACTGTTTGGTAATGGCATTTTTCGGTTCTACAAGAATATTTCGCAGAGCCGTTTCATCCAGCATGTCAAGAGTGGTAATCACAGGCAGACGACCTATAAATTCAGGAATAAGCCCATATTCATGAAGATCATCCTGCGTCACGAGCTTGAGAATCTCAGGATCGTACCCTGTCTGCACCGTTTTCACCTTTGCTCCAAACCCCATAGAGGCTTTTGATACCCGCTTGGCAATCAGCTTGTCGAGCCCCTCAAACGCACCTCCACAGATAAAGAGAATGTTCTTGGTGTTGATATTGATCAGTTGCTGTTCAGGATGTTTGCGCCCCCCCTTAGGTGGAACACCGACAACTGCTCCTTCCAGAATCTTGAGCAAAGCCTGCTGCACCCCCTCACCGGAAACATCGCGGGTAATGGAAACATTCGCTGACTTACGGGCAATTTTATCAATCTCGTCAACGTAAATAATACCACGTTCAGCCCTTTCAAGGTTAAAATCAGAGGCATGGAGCAGGCGGGCAAGAATGGTTTCAACATCATCACCAACATAGCCTGCTTCGGTGAGCGATGTAGCATCGACAATCGAGAAAGGCACCTCAAGCAAATTGGCAAGAGTCTGGGCGAGCAGAGTCTTGCCGGTACCTGTGGGACCAATAAGCATGATATTGCTTTTTTCTATAACAACCTCATCATGCTCCTGTTTGAGTTCTTGCGAATCAATCCTTTTATAGTGATTGTACACTGCCACCGCGAGTGATTTTTTTGCAGCCTCCTGGCCAACAACATACTGATCCAGCGAATGCATAATCGCCTTTGGGCTTGCCAGACGAGGCTGAAAGGGTTGGTGCGGAAGGCGCTCGGTTTGAGGATCCGCACTGACCTCCTTGCGCAGAATATCCCAGGATGTTTTGATACAGCGATCACAGATAAATGCATTCGGCCCTGCAATCATGCTGTTGACCTCCTGAGCGCTCCTGCCACAAAAGGAACAATATACCTGCTCACCTGTGCCACTGCCGCCTCTTGTTTTTCCCTTAGCCGGTTCTCGTTCTCTGGTCATAAAACAATCAAACGTTCTGTCAAATTAATAAATATCGGTACCCCTAAAAACCCATCTTTGCCAAACTTTCAAGAAGGTGCTGAAGAGTCATGCTCAGCTTTGGATGGTCGCTCTCAAAATGGCCCAAAGCCTGTTGCATACGTTCTACAAGAGATTCATTTTCATGGGTATTACCAGTTTTTCCATCAAGAAGCCGTTGCATATCCAGTTTAAGATTTGCCAGAACAGCCTCCGTCGTTTCATCAACAGAATCAACACACTCAAGTTCATGATGGAGCGTCTTGAGGAGTTCCCTGAGTTTTTGCTGTTCCATAATGGTTCCCTTGTCAATATTGTTATGGGAGATGTGTTTCGCCCATCAAAAAACGGTCGCACTCCCGAGCAGCAGCTCTTCCTTCATAAATAGCCCAAACCACAAGACTCTGACCACGACGGGCATCGCCTGCGGCAAAAATGCGCTCACGATTCGTACTGTAAGCCTTATCGGTCGCTCGAATATTTGAACGCTCATCCTGAACAACCTGAAGCTGTTGAAGCAGATGCTCTTCGGGTCCAATAAATCCCATGGCGAGCAAAACAAGATCTGCCGGAACAATCTGTTCAGTGCCAGCAACAGGTTGGGGCACAAAACGCCCATCAACTCCTGTCCACTCAACCCTTGACACCTCAACGGCCTGCACTATACCCTGACTATCTGCAAGAAATTTCTTGGTCATCATAGAATACTTTCTTGGATCCTCTCCCTGAAGAGACTCTGCCTCTTCCTGCCCATAGTCAACCTTGAAGGTTTTTGGCCACTCAGGCCATGGATTATTACTTTGACGTTCAAGGGGTGGCTTTGGCATTATTTCGAGCTGAATCACACTCTTACATCCCTGACGCAATGAGGTTGCAACACAATCTGTGCCAGTATCTCCACCACCGATAACCACAACATTTTTCCCTGTCGCTGAAAGAGCTGCCTCAGTGTTGTCGAGTAACGCTTTCGTGCTTGAACGAAGGAAATCCATTGCAAAATGGATGCCCGGAAGGTCTCGCCCTTCAGCAGCAAGATTGCGGGGCTTTGTAGCACCGGTACACAGGACAACCGCATCAAACTCCTCTAGAAGCTTGTCGGCCGGATAGTCCACCCCAACCTCAGTACTCTCCATAAAAGTGACACCCTCCTGCTTCATCAGATCGATTCGGCGATCAAGCACAAGTTTTTTATCGAGCTTCATATTTGGAATGCCGTACATCATCAAGCCGCCAAAACGGTTATCACGCTCAAAAACCGTGACCCCGTGCCCAGCCTTATTAAGCTGGTCAGCACAAGCTAATCCTGACGGACCAGAACCCACAACAGCCACCCGCTTGCCAGTTTTATGAAGAATCTGCTTGGGCTCTACCCACCCTTGAGTAAAGGCGTGTTCTATAATAGAGTACTCAATATTCTTGATTGTTACCGGTGGCTCAATAATTCCAAGAACACAGGAGCCCTCGCACGGAGCAGGGCAAACCCTTCCAGTAAACTCCGGGAAATTATTGGTCTTGATTAAACGGTCATAAGCCTCATGCCAGAAACCATTGTAAACATAATCATTCCACTCTGGCACCAGATTATGAACAGGACAACCGGCGGTCATGCCGCTCAGCATAAACCCGGTATGGCAGTATGGCGTGCCACAATCCATACATCGAGCCCCCTGCTGCTGGAGATCCACGAGAGCCATCTCCTTATGAAACTCCAGCCAGTCATGTATTCTTTCCAGAGGCTCCCTGTCTGCAGGAAGAACTCTCTGAAACTCCATAAAACCTTTAACTTTGCCCATATCTATGCGTTAATCTTTTACGGCATTAATTCCCTGAAACTCGTGCCGGGTCGTGAATATTTTTATGAAATGCAGCCATCACAGCCTCATCGCCACTGAGACCGGCCGCCTCGACCTCTCTCATGGCTTCAAGGGCTCGACGATAATCATGCGGCATAACCTTGACAAATCGCTGACGTAACGCTCCCTGATCTGCGAGAATTGAACGCCCAAGATCGCTGCCGGTAAAGGTTACGTGCCGTTCAATCATCCTCTGCAGAGCCGCCAGCTCCTCTGGATCTTCAAGAGCAGACAACGCAACCATCTCATGGTTACAATTTGCTGATAACGTTCCATCTGCATCGTACACATAAGCGATACCACCAGACATACCCGCTGCAAAATTACGGCCAGTTTTGCCAAGAATAATAACCGTGCCTCCCGTCATATATTCGCAGCCATGATCCCCGATTGCCTCTACAACTGCACGAAGACCACTGTTGCGAACGCAGAAACGTTCTCCTGCCATCCCTCTTATAAATGCCTCACCGGAAGTGGCTCCGTAAAAGCCAACATTTCCGATAATGATATTCTCCTCAGGCACAAACGATGAGCCTTTGGAGGGATAGACCATAATCCGTCCGCCCGACAGCCCTTTTCCAACATAGTCATTCGCATCACCTTCCAGTTCGAGTGTCATGCCGTTGGGCATGAATGCTCCGAAACTCTGACCGGCTGAACCGATAAATTTAAGATGAATGGTATCATCAGGCAGCCCCGCAGCACCGTATGCCTTTGTTACTTCATACCCGACAAGAGTACCGACGACCCTGTTGGTATTTCGAATAGGGAGAGTGGACAACACCTTTTCTCCTCTTTTTATTGCCGGTTCACACAATGCCAGCAAGGTCTTGCGATCAAGACTCTCTTCAAGTCCATGCTCCTGGGCAATCGTATGATATCTCGTTTCATGCTCGCCAACCTCTGCCTGATACAGAATCTTCGACAGATCAATCCCCTGGGCTTTCCAGTGGTGAACCGACTTCTTCATGCTGAGCAACTCAGTACGCCCAACAAGTTCATTGATGGTACGCACACCAAGTCGCGACATATATTCTCGCACACCCTCCGCAAGAAAGCGCATGAAGTTTTCCACATGTTCCGGCTTTCCCTTGAAATGCTTGCGAAGTTCAGGATTCTGGGTTGCAACGCCAACCGGACAGGAGTCATCCTGACAGCAGCGCATCATTATACAGCCCATCACCACCAGCGTCGTCGTAGCAAATCCAAACTCCTCTGCACCAAGCATTGCAGCAACAATGATATCCCTCGCGGTTTTCAACTGGCCATCAGTCTCAACAACGATACGGCTGCGAAGATTGTTGAGTAAAAGTGTCTGGTGCGCCTCTGCCAAACCAAGCTCCCATGGCATACCTGCGTGCATAATGCTCGAAACGGGAGAAGCTCCGGTTCCACCATCATGGCCACTGATCAACACAACATCAGCATGAGCCTTCGCAACACCGGCGGCAATCGTGCCCACGCCTACGGTCGAGACCAGCTTTACGTTGATTCTTGCTTCAGGATTAGAGTTTTTGAGATCATGGATAAGCTGCGCCAGATCTTCAATAGAATAAATATCGTGATGTGGCGGTGGCGAGATAAGACCCACACCGGGGGTTGAATGGCGAACCTTGGCCACCCAAGGATAGACTTTGGAGCCCGGAAGCTGACCTCCCTCTCCAGGTTTTGCCCCCTGGGCCATTTTGATCTGAATCTCATTGGCGCTGGCAAGATATTCGCTGGTAACCCCAAACCGTCCCGATGCCACCTGTTTGATAGCAGACTTTCTGGAATCACCATTGGCATCTCTCTTGAAACGCGCAGAATCTTCTCCACCTTCACCGGTATTGCTTCTCCCCCCGAGACGGTTCATCGCGATCGCAAGAGTCTCATGGGCCTCCTGACTGATAGAGCCGTATGACATCGCTCCTGTCTTGAACCTTTTCAGAATAGCATCGACAGGTTCAACCTCCTCAAGCGGAACAGGTTGTTCACTGAATCGGATATCCATCAAACCGCGAATCGTACAGAGATGCTCGCTTTGATCATCAATAAGGTTCTCATACTTTTTAAACAACCCATAATTCTCCGTTCGGCATGAGTGCTGCAACAGATGGATCGCTTCCGGACTGAAAAGATGAAATTCACCACTATGGCGCCATTTTCTCTCCCCGCCAGCATCAAGACCCCGGTCAACCTTATTGCCTGTACGAGGAAAGACCGCTTCGTGACGTCTGCGTACCTCTTCCGCAACGATGTCAAGCCCGATACCCTCAATACGGGTAGGGGTACGGGTAAAATAGGCATCGACAAGCTGGGTATTAAGACCAACTGCCTCAAAAATCTGGGAGCCCCGATAGCTTTGAATGGTGGAAATACCCATTTTCGCCATGGTCTTCACCACCCCTTTGACAGCCGCCTTAACATAGTTCTTGACCGCCACCTTCTCCTCCAGTCGTACCCGACCTGATGAAACCAGAGAGTGAATGGTTTCAAAAGCCATATAGGGGTTGACAGCTCCAGCGCCATAACTGATAAGCATGGCAAAGTGATGCACGGTTCTCGGCTCCGCAGACTCGAGCACAAGTCCGATCTGGGTCCTGATACCGGCATTAATGAGAAAGTTATGCAGACCTGAGACCGCAAGCAGGGCAGGAATTGGTGCCCGATCGCTCTCAAGCTCCCCTTTATCGGAAAGAATGATAATATTGACACCCTTGCTCGCCGCCTGCTCAGCATGGCGATAAAGATCCTGCATGGCCACTTCGATACCCTTGCCACCCTGGGCAACAGCATAAAATATAGGCAGTGTCACCGCCCTGAAACCAGGCTTGTCAATTCCGCGAATCTTTTCAAGCGCATAGTTGGTCAACACAGGATGCGGCA
>Ga0194060_10000219_pt1 | contig 40539 bp, 29 predicted proteins | sample SepL225m_MetaG_FD_163427 | JGI IMG/M metagenome (GOLD analysis project Ga0194060, IMG submission 163427) | Anoxic zone freshwater microbial communities from boreal shield lake in IISD Experimental Lakes Area, Ontario, Canada - Sep2016-L222-5m | ecosystem: Environmental > Aquatic > Freshwater >...
CTCAATCATCAACTCAAAATCCATAGCCAAAGACGGCGGCATAACCTCCTACCGAGGCCTAGTAAAAGTAGAAAAAGGCATGACCGGCTGCAAATCCAAAGTCATCTGCGACGCCCTCATCCTCGACGACCACGGCTCCCGCTCAGACACCTACCCCACCATCGACATCCGCGAAAACGACACCCAGATCGAACACGAGGCCACCGTCAGCAAGATTGGTGAAGAACAACTCTTCTACCTCATGAGCCGCGGCCTCGACGAAATCACCGCCGCCCAAATGATCGTCAACGGCTTCCTCGAACCCATTATCAAAGAACTCCCCATGGAATACGCCGTAGAACTCAACCGCCTCATCCAACTAGAAATGGAAGGAAGCGTCGGCTAATGAACATCCCCTCAAAAAAAGCATTCGCAGGCATCAAAAAGACATCCGTCAGGCACAAAAAAAGCATACGCAGGAACCCGCATTTCGCATTCTCCCTTCGCGGTACTTCTTTGGAACAAGAACAAACACCCACCAATCCAAGACTCTGCTCCAAGGTTCTCTGGCATTCCGCCTCTCAATGGCCGACACCCTCAAATGAGACGTTTGAGAGGCGAGTCTTTTTTGCTACTTTTTGTGACGACGGACAAAAAGTAGTTAGCGCCAATAAGAACCCAGAAGAAAACGATGTGCGGCGCCCCAACACCCCGGCAAAATGAACCTACAACCCCAACCTTTTAAAAAGCATTCGCAGGCATTCCCCCGACCACGCAACAAGAAAGCCACACAAATGATAACAACCACCCCCCAACAAATTCGCACCACAGAAAAAGACGGCATAACGGTCTTCACCATCCCCGAAAACCTCCAATGCCCCGAAACACTAGTACTCCCCTTAAACCCAGGAAATATCAAAGTAGAATACGAACCCAACGCCCACTGCGACATCCTCTACTTCTACCCGGGTAACACCAACGTACAACAAAAAATCCACATCCACTTCAAAGGCAACGGCTCCAACGGACGAATCCTCGGCATCCTCTCTGCAAAAAACAACGACACCTTTCGCTCAGAAATGACCATCCACCACGAAGGAAAAGCCACCAGCACCAACGTCCTCATCAAAGGCATCGCCCAACAAAACGCCAAGATCACCATTAGTGGACTCATCCGCATCGAACAAGGCGCAAAAAACACCGACACCTTCTTCCGCGGCGACATCCTCCTCCTCTCCCCAGACGCAAAAGCCGTCATCATCCCCAGCCTCGAAATCATCGAAAACGAAGTCAAAGGCGGCCACGCCGCCACCGTCTCAAAACTCAACCCCGATCAACTCTTCTACCTCCAAACCCGCGGCATTTCCCCCGAAGAAGGAAAAAAACTCCTCATCGAAGGATTCCTAAAAACCGCTCTCCAAGAAATCACCAACAGCGAACAACGAGAATACTACGAAAACATTGTACAGACAGAGCTTCTAGTATAGCATTGAACAACTAAATCTGGAGAAAAAACCATGCCTTGGCACGAAGCAGCAACCCTTTCTGACATACCAACAGGAAAGATCGGGAAAACAATAATCAACAACCAGAAAATAGCCATCTACAACGTGGATGGCACCATCTACGCCACAGAAAACCGCTGCTCACACCAAGAAGTAGAACTTTCCAACGGCATCCTCCACAATTGCCAAATCGAATGCCCCTGGCACGGAGCCCAATTCGACCTCAAAACCGGCCAAGTAAAAGCCCTCCCCGCCGCCTTACCCATAAAAACATACCCTACAAAAGTAGAAAACGGTAAAATATTCATAGAAATGGAGTAAAGACATCCGTCAGGCACCCCAAACATTCGTTAGGCATTCAGAGACATTCGTTAGGCATTCAGAGACATTCGTCAGGCATTCAGACATTCGTCAGGCACAAAAGCATCCGCAGGAAACTACATTTCGCATTCTCCCAACGCGGAGCTTCATTGGAGAAAGAACAGAGCTCCACAAACCGAGACTCTGCTCCGAAGTTCTCTGGCATTCCGCCTCTCAATGGCCGAGACCCTCAAATGAGACGTTTGAGAGGCGAGTCCTTTTTGCTACTTTTTGTGACGACGGACAAAAAGTAGTTAACGCCAATACGAACGCATAAGAAAACGATGTGCGGCGCTAAACACCCCAGCAAAAAGAGTATACAATTTAACCAAAGCACAAAAAGCATACGCAGTAAACAACACCAGAGCTCTACTATGACAACCCTCAACATACAAACCATCCGCAAACAATTTCCCATCCTAGACCGCGTCATCCACGACTACCCCCTCGTCTACCTCGACAACGCCGCCACAACACAAAAACCCTACAGCGTCCTCGGCACACTAGACCACTACTACCAACATTACAACGCCAACATCCACCGCGGCATCCACACCCTCGCCGAGGAAGCCACCGCCGCCTACGAACTCGCCCGCGACAAAACCCAACGATTTATCAACGCCCCCAAACGCGAAGAAATCATCTTCGTCCGCAACACCACTGAAGCCATCAACCTAATTGCCTACACCTGGGCAGAACAAAACATAGGCGAAGGCGACGAGATCCTCATCTCCGAACTAGAACACCACAGCAACATCATCCCCTGGCAACTTGTAGCAAAAAGAAAAAATGCCCTCCTCAAATACATACCAATCACAGAAGACGGAGACATCAATTACGAAGCCTACGAAAAACTTTTATCGAGCAAAACCAAACTCGTTGCAATAACACAAGCATCTAATGTCCTTGGTACCATCGTAGACATTCCAAAAATTTCCAAACTTGCCCACGAAAAAAATGCCCTCGTCCTCGTAGACGCCGCTCAAAGCATCCCCCACCGTAAAGTCGACGTCCAGCAACTCAGATGCGATTTTCTCGCCTTCTCTGGCCACAAAATGTATGGTCCCATGGGCATAGGAGTACTTTGGGCACGCGCTGAGCTACTAGAAGCAATGCCCCCATTCCTTGGCGGTGGAGAAATGATCCGCGAAGTCAGCTGGCAATCTGCCAAATGGAATGAATTGCCCTACAAATTTGAAGCCGGAACACCCTACGTCTCAGGAAGCATTGGACTTGGCGCAGCCATCGACTTTATTGAAAGCATTGGCATCGATGAAATTCAAAAATACGAACAAGAGCTGACCTCATACGCACTTACAACATTTGAAAAATTTCCCGATCTCACCGTCTACGGACCACAAGAACGTGGTGCAGTAATTGCCTTTACCCACAAAGAAATTCACCCCCACGACCTTTCCGCTCTTCTCGACAGCGAGGGTGGCGTCGCCACCCGATCAGGACACCACTGCGCCATGCCCCTTGCCAGTAAACTTGGGATCCATGCCACTTGCCGCATAAGCTTCGGCATCTACAACACCAAAGATGAAATCGACATCTTCTTCGAAGCCCTCGGCAAAGCCGAAGAAGCCATGCAATGCAAAAACTGCACCATAAAAAATCTTCCATGCTGTAAACTAAAAAAGAAGCATGAAATAACTATTTCTAATTGATACCACCCATGCACGACATCTACCGCGAACAAATCCTCGACCACTACAAATTCCCGCATAACTTCGGACCTATTGAAGATGCTGACCTCTCACATTGTGAAGAAAACCCCACCTGTGGCGATAGAATCTGCATAGACATCAACTGGGATAATGAAAAAAAAGTGAAAGACATCCATTTCCACGGTCATGGCTGCGCCATCAGTCAAGCATCAGCGTCCATGCTTACAGATAAAGTTCTCGAAGAAAACATGAATGTGGAATCAATACTAAAACTTGCAAAAGAAGATATTCTCTCCATGCTCGGCATCCAACTCTCCCCCATCCGCCTCAAATGCGCCCTCCTCTCCCTCGAAGTTCTCCAAAAAACCGTCAAAAACCTGAAATAACCAGCAAAGAGAATATCTTATTTTGCATTTTCCCTCTTATCAATAACCCACAACCAAATAATTGCAAGTGATACCCCTTAACCTGTTTAAGCGTAGAAGTGGAAAATATCGCTTCAAGAAGCGATATTTTCCACTTCTACCTTTATGGGAGGACAGGCACGTCGGAGCAACAAACCCCACACATTCCCCCCTATTCCCTACCAACTTGACTCCAAAACTAGAAAATGGCAAAGTTAAGCTATCTCCTCTCATAGTCCCCCTAACAAGGGGGATTTAGGGGTTAACCACCCACTCCATCCTACAAGGAACTGCAAACCAGAAATTATGACAAAAAACCTCCACCTACAAACCATCCTAGCCCACCTCGCCGAACACGGCGGAATCAAAGACCCCTACGCCGCTTCACACATTCCCATTTACCAAACAGCAACCTTCGATCTAGCAGAACAGCATGGAGATAAACACTACGGATACACACGCTCAGAAAATCCCACGAGAGAAGCATTGGAAAACGTCTTTGCAATCGCTGAAAGAGGTATCGCAACCGTCTGCACACATACAGGAATTGGCGCAGTAGCATTGGTGTTTGAAACAATCCTCAAAACCGGTTCACACGTTCTAGCAGAAGAAGACATTTATGGTGGCACCTACCGCCTCCTCGACGTCTACAAGCAAAAATTCAACATCACCGTGCACTATAAAGACTTAACAAACCATGCACTCGTTGAAGAAACTCTCAACAACAACCCAATTTCACTGGTTATCTGCGAATCGCCAACTAACCCAGGGCTAAAAATTATCGATCTCAAAATCATTGCCACCCTCGCACACAAATACAACACTATCCTCGCCGTAGACAACAGTGTCGCAACATTTGCTTCCCAACAACCACTTTCCCTCGGCGCAGATATTTCCTTTTCCTCAACCACCAAGTATATTGCCGGTAATGGCAGTGTTATCGCAGGAGCAGTAACCAGCAAAGACCCCGAACTCGCAAAAAAAATAGCCTTTACCGCCAATGCTTTCGGTCGTTCACAAAACCCATTCGATGTCTTCTGCGTCTCCCTCGGAGTCCCAACACTCCCCCTAAGAATGAAAGCACACGAGCAAAGCGCGTTTATCATCGCCAAATATCTAGAAAAACACCCCAATGCCGCGCTAGTCCGTTTCCCGGGACTACCGTCCCACCCAGGGCACCAAATCGCAAAACTGCAAATGTCGATCATGCCAGCCATAATCACCTTCGACACCCAAACAGAAGAACAAGCACTGAATTTCATAAAAAAAGCCAAACTCTTCAAGAAAAAATACTCCTTCGGTACACCCGACTCCCGTGCAAACCATCCAGCCACCATGAGCCACGCCTCAACCCCAAATAACGTACTTAAAAACATCGGCATCAATACTCACACCATTCGCCTATCAATTGGACTAGAACACCCCGATGATCTCCTCAGTGACCTAGAACAAGCACTTTCATAAACTCTTTACGAACCAGCACCTCAGTACGAAATAAAAATGAATTATCAGCAAACCCTAAATGTAACATATTGCAAGTGACACCCATGTAACCCACTTCAGTTGGAAACGATGCAAAAAACGCTTCATGAAGCGTTTTTTGCATCGTTTCCCCTCATGGGAGGACAGGAACGTCGGAACAATAAACCCTCACAAAATTTTTAGCACAACTCACTAATAAAAACTTACTTCTCATGCCTAACATTCCATGCGGACAACCTATTCCAAACTCCACCCACGCCATTTCCCTCAGTCTCCCAACGATGCGGGACGTTGTTGGCTATGAAGAAAAAGATCTGGAAACCATCCAAAAAATATACTCCGGTTACCCCCGATTTGTCACACATCCCTATGTAACAAGAACTCAGGAGCTCTTTGCCCAAAAAATGGGTATCAGTGACAAAAAAATACTTGCGCTATGCTCTCCAATAGCCGCGCAACACCTGTACGATTTCATCCAATTTGACGGAACACTGTTCACTGACGATCACATCACTTTTGTTACCGTTCCCTTCGAACAAAAATATCTCGCATCCGCACAAAGCTTCATTCAACATACTGGCATAGCCATTTCATCTCGTTCAGCTGAAGAATACCTCCTAAACCATGGCGCAATAGAAACCAAACCGGAAGAAATGCTCTTCACCAACAATCCCGAACACCATATTAAACAAACCTTAGGAAAATTCTACAACAATTCCTCAGAAAACAATATTTTCCTTTACAATACAGGAATGACCTCTCTCTATACAGCCTTCTCTGCACTCCATCAAACACAAAAAATTCAAGGAAAAAGTGAGTGGATTCAACTTGGATGGCTCTACCTAGACACCATGATGCTCCTGCAAAAAATCCCCTCCAAACTGCATACATTCACCGATGTTTTTAATCTAGAAAATATAGAAAAACTCATCGAAAACAACCATTCCAAAATTGCTGGTATTATTACCGAAGTAACCACAAATCCACTTGTCCAGACACCAGACATTACACGACTCAAAACGATTGCAGAACAATTCAACATTCCAGTAATCATCGATAGCTCAATGGCAACACCTTGCATGGTAGAGCTCCTACCACACGCTGACATCGTAATAGAAAGCCTCTCAAAGTTTGCCTCAGGCAACGCAGATCTACTCATGGGTGCAGCTATCCTCAATGAGCATTCGCCTCATTACAACAGCACGCACACCTATTGCACACAAAACAACCTCTTTCCATTCATTGGGGACACCCAGCGACTAGCGCAACACATCGGTTCTTACGAAAAACGCATGGAAACAATCAACAACAACACTCTCCAGCTAATCACCTATTTCAGCCAACACCCAACGATCAAAAAAGTGTGGTGGGCAAAAGAAGAACAAACCAAAACAAACTTTGAAAAAATTGCAAAATACCCAGAAGCCGTTGGAGGCATTATCACCCTAGAATTTCACAAACCACTCAAAGAAATTTATGACAATCTTCCTCTCGCCAAAGGCCCCAGCTTCGGCACCGAATTTACCCTCTGTATGCCCTACATGTACCTTGCTCACTACGACCTAGTTTCGACAAAAGAAGGAGGTCAACAACTTGACCAACTAGGCATCAATCCCGAGCTGGTACGCCTTTCTGTTGGGTTAGAAAATCCAGAAGAAATCATCGAAGCCTTCAACTCCGTCCTCTAAAAATAGTAACAAAAGATACTCCCCCTACCCCATCATCCCCGCCACTTTTCTCCCAAACTCCACAGAATAGTTCGTCCCACGATCCCACGGATACACCTGATTCATCGAAACAAAATACAAACCAGAAATAGGTGTTACAATAGCCGGAATCTGTTTACTATAATTCACCCGAGGTAAAGGCTGCGCATACACAGTTTTAAAAAGCCACGACTGCTTCACCCAATCCAGTGTGAAATCAGGATTGATCTTCTGAAGACCAGGCAAAAACCGCTGCAACAACTCTTCCTTACTCAAAGAAAAATACTCATGATCTTCAGCCAAATAATCTCCACAATACACAATACTTTCACCATTGTAATGCGATTTATCGATCATATTGGTATGATCTACAAACACCAAAAACGGAAAACCATCACCTTTAGAAAGGCTGATCCAGTACGTATCTTTCGTCAGATTTTGCGTCACACTAAGCACAATAACCGCTGCCGCCATCGAATCAAGCTTTGCCAACTGCTGATCGTATTCCGCAGGAATAGCTTCCACAATGCCACGAAAGAGCTTTGGAGAAAGCGTAAACAACACCTGATCAAATTCCTCGCTTTTCCCATCTTTTAGTGAGATTACAAAACTTTCACCAGTCTTTTTGATTTTTTCAACTGGTGTAGACAGCAACACACTAGCACCCAACTCTTTCACTTTCTCAGCCAACATGTTCGCAAAAGCCTGAAATCCACTGGAAAGATACACCAACGACGTTGTTCTTTTGTAAATTCTGGCCCAAAACCACGCCATATTCACTTCTTTGTAGTACTTATCGAACTTACCCTGCAGCAAAGGCTCCCAAACAACCTCATAAGCCCTTTTTCCCAACATTTTCGTCAACCACTCATGCGCAGTCACCTGTTCAAAAGCTTTCCAGTTCTTGGAAATCTTAAGGTAGAGTAACACCAAACCCAATCGCATCTTTTCAATAAAAGACAGTCCAGGAAAACGCAACAGAGCAACAGGAGAATCAAATTGGTAACTTTTATCCTTGTACCAAAGCATCGTCAAAGGGTGCTTAACAAGAATATGATCCTCAAACCCTATCTCTTTGATCAAATCAAGAATATCATGATCATTGGTAAAAATATGATGGTAGAAATAATCCAGATCCCATTCCCAGCCTTCACTCTTAAAGCCTGAAGCCAAGCCACCGACATGATCAGCAGCCTCAAATAACACCACCTCATGCCCTTTCTTCAAAAGATCGTATGCTGCCGATAAACCCGTAAGCCCTGCACCAACAATACCAATGCGTTTTTTCATAATAAAAAATATTCTCTATTCAATAACAATCTCAATTGTCCATCAAGACAAAGAAAAAAAGCAACCAGAACATACCTAAAATACTTTACTTGGTCTTTTGCTTGGAAATTTTCACTTTCTTTTCACCTACATCAGGAGTACTTTCTTTAAGTTCAGTCCGTTTTACTGGCAACGTAAAATGAAAAGTACTTCCTTTGCCGATCACACTGTCAACCCAGATTCTACCTCGATGATATTCTACAATTTTCTTCACTACAAAAAGCCCAATTCCCGATCCATTTGGGGAAGACTCCCGAGCACGATCTCCTCGGTAAAATTTTTCAAAAATCCACTCACGTTTATCTTCTTCAATTCCAACTCCTTCATCCTGTACTGAGGTAAGAATTTCACCATTTTTATGTTCAACAGAAATGGTAATAGTACTATCCTCTTTCCCGTATTTAATTGCATTATCAACAAGATTTATTAAAATCTGACGCACCTTATCTGGATCTATGGTAATCAAGGGTAAATGTGAAGGTACGCGCTTTTCAATCCGTATGTGTTTACTTTCCACCATAAGCTCAAAATCTTTAATAGTTTCATTAACAAGAAGCAGATAATCAGCTTGGGAAAAATACAATGCAAATTTTCCAGTCTCCATATTCGACATATCCAATAAATCATTAATAAGCATCATCATTCGTTCAGCACTAACCATCGTCTGAAGCAAAAAATTTCGTTGTTTATTATTCAGCTTGCCAATATTTTCTTCTAAGACCAAAGAATTATACCCACGAATAGCAGTCAATGGAGTCCTTAACTGGTGGGAAGCAATAGACACAAACTCGGTTTTTGCCACATCAAGTTCTCGCAATCGTTCGTTAGTAGTTTGTAATTCCTTATTAATCTGACGAACTTTTTCATAAAGATGAGCATTTTCCAAAGCAATTGCCGCATGTGCAGCAAAGCTCTGGAGGTTATCAATAATTCGTTGAGGAACTGTATTTTTATTGAAGAGAGTAGAAACTTGTAAAGCACCAATAATTTTATTTCGTGCTTTAAGCGGCAAAACAATATAGGATTTAACTCCCTCACGCTTAATAATTTTCAGAGTTAACTCAACATTTAAAGCATCATCACCAACAACATCCGCAAGAGTAGAACAAATCTGAATCTCTCCACTGAAATAAACTCTCTGAAGTGCGTTCTGTGAGACTGACTTCAAAGAAACTAACCTTTTCTCATATGGAATTTCATGAAGATTCCTCAACTTATTTGCCAATTTATTATTCGACATCATATAAAACCTAAACAACCTTTTCTTCTCATCAAAGATATAGAGCGTCCCAATTGCCAAATTCTGCTTTCCATGAACACTCGTTTTTGAAGAACCAATATAGTCAACTATCCTTTGCGCAACATCTTTAAACTTCAGCGATGATGTTATCTCTCTTGCAATTTGCTGCATTGATGTTAAATCGCTTGTCCTCTCACGAAGAACTTGAAGGTTTGCCTTCTGTTCTTCGTATAACATTGCATTCCTCAATGCAATTGCTGCTTGTTCGACATAGTTTTGAAGAATTTTCAGCGCTCTATCAGGCAAATTATCTTTTGCAATACTCGAAGCCACTTGCAAAGCTCCAATAACTTCACCATGAATAACCAACGGCAAACAGATAAAAGATTTGTATCCTATTCGTTCTTGCAACCGCTTAAACTCACTTTCAGATAATTGTGTCCCAACAAAATCTAAAATTGTTGAGCTAATTTGAATCTCATGAGAAAAAAAGAGTTTTGTAAGCAAGGTATTATCATCAAGAAATATTTTTCTGTGCTCAATAGGCTGGATATATTCCTCTTGAGTAGCCTTTGTAATCAAGGGAGACTGAGTCAAACTATGGAATACAAAAGCTTTTTCCTTGTTATCAAAAATATAGAGAACTGCCGAAGTAAACTCTGTCCCGCCACCAAGCAGAGGAATGACGTTAACAATTTTCTGCCCAACAAGACCAAAATCTTGAGTTTGAGTAATTAGCCTTGTAACTTCCAAGACTGATTCGAGATCTTTAATATATGGATTTTTCATAACACCCCTACTTGACATCAAGTATACAATAATGTAGAATACAATGTTATATTAAGGAAAACATAAGTTTTTGTCATGTTTCTTGACAAGTAAAAAGCTGAAAGATGGGAAAAAGAAGCAATAAAACCAGGTAAAAGCGAAATGAAAAAATGGGAAATTGACACATTCAGAGCAACAGAAAGATACGATACCACAATTGGGATCCTGGCATGCGCCCTTCTTTGTCGTATAGGAAGGCACATTACAGATCTCCAACAGCCGCCAATTTGGGGAGCAAGGAACATTCGTTATTCATTAAGATCAGTCGGGCCAGAAGTAATAAGAGATTTAATGGGACAAGTACTTGTTCCTTTTGAAGCCATCCGAAAGCAAACCGAGCAAAATGTACACTTACCATGGAAAGCAAATGAGCCAGTTTTATTTATTGGTGGAGTAGACGAGTCAAAGAGTGCCTTTGAGACATGGTGCAGAAAAAATGGAGCCATGCCAATAATCGTTGAAAGAGATCCAACCCTTCTCAGCTCATATAGACAAACACAAAACGTAACAAGAGCAGACGCAGAATGGTTACCACTAAAACCAGAAAGCCTTCATGGTATTGTTGGAAACAGCTTTATACAGTGCACTGAAAAAAAAAGCAGATCTGCAATTTACGATGAAATGTGTGCAGCACTTAAACCAGGTGGTTGGATATATCTGCCTGAAAGACTTGTTGGGCATGATTGGACAAGTAATAGCACAACAGAACTTGTAGACAGGCTCAAAAACAGAGGTCTTACTTTAAAGAGACGCGCTCGACTTCACATTCCAATTAAAGACTGCACGAACTTACATCCATTTAACGAGTGGGGGATTAGTAATTCAAAAGAAATAACCGTCGAATACATAGTGATGAGAAAACCAGAGAGAGCAAATCATGCGTAGAATTGAACAACCTATAACGCATTTACGGCTCCCCACAAACACTGGAGAAATTTTAACGTGGAAAGAATATTGTCAACGTCAGCAAGTTGAAGATATGCCTACCCGTATACGCCCCCCTAGAACTCGCCTTGAGATTAACCTCCAAACAATGTTTGAAAATCTTGCCGTCGTTGCAAGAACATCCGGTCAAGGTGTTGGAATAAATGCAGTGATAAAACACGATGCATACGGTCACGGAATACAAAAGGCTGCAGAAGTATTTGCTCAAAATGCTAAACGACTTTGCGTAGCAACAATTGGCGAAGCAAGAATAGTTACACAACATTTAGTTAAAGAAGGAATTTCTCTCCCCCCAATTCTTTGCCTCTACCCAATCAATGACACTGCTGACCTTGCTTGGGCTGTTACAAACAATGTTGAAATTACAATTGACAAAATACAAGATGCAAAGCGTGCAGCAAAACAAGCAGAAGTTAGTGGGAAAAAAGTAAAAATTCATTTCATGGTTGACACTGGCTTGTTTAGATTTGGCTCACCACCCAATGAAGCTGCAAAAAAAGTTGCAGCAATAACCAATTTAAATAATCTTGAAATTATAGGCATTTTTTCTCACTTTGCTAGTGCAGAAGATACTGTCAAAGGACCAAATCAATTAAAATGCTTTATAGATACACTTAAACAAATCAAGGAATCTGTCGGATCAACGCTAAATAGCATTGATATTCACATGGCTAACAGTGCTGCGCTAATAAGGATTCCCGATTCTCATAATTTGTCTCTTTATAGACAAATTTTTCCAAACTGCACGGTAAGCATTCGAGCTGGAGAAGGGCTGTATGGTTATAGCAGTGGAGCAACGGCAATTGAAGGGACACAACCTGCTCTTTCACTAGTTTCAACCGTAGAACGTGTCGTAAGATTAGAAGCCGGTCAATGTGCCGGATACTCCCAAAGACAATCTGAAACGGCTAGAAAACTAGCTTTAATAGGATTCGGGAATTCAGTAGGAGCAAACCTTAGATGTTTAATTGCTGGGCATGAAGTTGTTCAATTCGGTGAGCCAGATAGTCTTATCACATATTTAGACTACACAGGACTAAGAGTTAGACAGAACCAGCAAGTAGTAATTATTGGCGAACAAATGGGTAGGCAGATAACACTTGAGGATCAAGCCACATGGAACAATCTTTCAGCCCATATACTTCTAACAAGACTGTCCGGAATCCCACAAATATACCTGAAAAACTAATGGCACGCTTGCAATCTACCTATTCCACGGCATCTTCTCCAAAACTACCGCCATAGTACAAAACCCACTCAGCCCAGCAAAAAGCAACCCAGCTCCCACAAACCCAGAAAGATAAATAAATCCTGGATGAATAACCAACGAGAGAATAACACCCAATAACACCAACGATCCCGCAATAATCTGCACTTGCCTCATCACTGGAATAACCTGCTTCCCAGAACTCAAAACAGGGAAACCTTCTTTTTTCCATTCAGTAATCCCACCAGAAACATTAATGGCATTAGGCAAACCATACTGAGCCATCTGCACGCACGCACTACCACTCCTATTGCCGCTAGCACAGTGCACATACACTTGCTTATACTTTTTCAACTCATCAAGATGCTTCCCGATTTCTTGCACCGGAATATTGGTAACCCCCAAGATTCGCTCACCACGATGCTCCGCTGGCGTTCTCACATCTAAAACCAAAATATCCTCACGTTTCCCCTGATCCAACACACTTTTTAATTCCTGAACAGTTATCGATTGCATAAATTCTCCTAATTACTGTGGCAGTTGTCCACCTACGGACAACGCTCCGACAACCGACCAAAGAGCTGTGTGCCGTTTCATGATGATTCAGCTACATCTCAAATCCCATTAACACTTCAACCTACCCTAAATCACATGGCTAATCTTAAATAACGAGAACAACACTAATAAAATAAAGAACAAGGAAATCAACGATGTCGAAGCAATACAATAAGCAACCACTTTATTCACCCGAAAAAGAAAATTGCTCAGAAAAAAGTTGATAGCAGCGACACCTAACACGATATAAAAATAAGAAAGTAGACTCTGCGCCGATCCCATATAGGACTGAAAATTCTGCGGATTTGCAAGATCAGTCTCAGAAACGCGAAGACTATAGTACGTCAACACATTTTCTCGCAAAAAAGGAATCTGCCAACACAACACCCCAAGAAACAACAACAAAAAAAGACCAGTGGATGCATGAATTCCAAAAAGAATAGCATCACCTTGGATAACATCAGCCTTAATAAGGCCTAAACGCTTCACTAACAACAACAACACATAAGAAAAAACACCTGTTAAAAACAGAAAACTGATCATTAAGAGAAAAAACACCAAATTAACAGGTATACCTTGAAGGTAACGGAGAAAAAAATACTGCACTACGGCCAATGTTAACAAGATAAGCACATAAAGCGTCCAAGGTGCATCCTTCCTATTGGAAGGCGACCAAACTACAGACCTGATCATAGAATAAATCCTATAAAATACGTCCGAACAACAGACGTTTCATGAAGTTAAAAATAAAAGAACAAAAACAATCGAATCCAACACCAAGTTTGAGAAAATCGTACGAAACCTAGTATACTATACCTTACCATGCAGTTAAAATCTTCCCGCCAAAACAAGACGAAAACAGCCCTCTTCATTGGACGTTTTCAACCGTTTCACAAAGGTCACTTCCAAACACTAGTGAAACTAGCAACAGAGTACAAATCACTCATTGTTGGAATTGGAAGTGCTCAAGAAGGTTTCACCGGAAAGAACCCGTTTACCGCGAAGGAACGGGAAGAGATGATTTCAAAAACACTGCAGGAAAAGATAACTAATTTCAGAGTCATCCAAATTCCAGACATCAACGATGATACTCAATGGGTAAATCATGTACTCAGCTTAACGGGGCCATTTGACGCAACGTTTACAAATAACCCACACGTACTTCGACTGTTCAAGCAAGCCGGTATCGAAGTCAAAAAACACCACCTTATACAACCCGATGTATACAAAGCAACCAACATCAGGGAAGCCATGGCAGAAGAAAAACCATGGCGCCAACTCGTACAACCAGTAGTACTAAAACAGCTTGATGCCATCCATGCCGAAGATCGCCTAAAAACACTCAACAACAAAAGAGGAGCCGAGAATCTCCTCAATAAACTTGGCATCCATACAAGAAACACAAAATTATGGAAAGTTGCCTTAACACACAAATCCTATATCAACGAACACAAACTTCCAGTAACATCCTGCAATGAACGATTGGAATTTCTTGGCGATGCAATACTAGCTCTAATAATCACTGAATACCTTTTTCAACACTATCCTGAAGCCGAAGAGGGAGCAATGACTTCACAACGCTCAGCCCTCGTCAGGACTGAAAATCTTGCAGAAAAAGCAACACTGCTCCACCTAGGACAATACGTCCAAATGAGCTTTGGAGAAGAAAAAGGTGGAGGAAGAGAAAATACTAGCAACCTTGCAAATATTTTTGAAGCCTGTACTGGAGCGCTCTACCTTGATCAAGGACTCGAAAGAACCAGACAATTTCTCAGAAGATACCTCCTCCAAGACTTACCAGAAACCCTCGAACATCAGCAAACCAAAGATTATAAATCAAAACTTCAAGAACTCATTCAGGAAAGATTCAAAAAACTCCCAACTTACGAAATGATCAAAGAAGAGGGAGCTGAGCATAATAAGGTGTTCACAATTGCAGCAAAACACGATGGAAAAATACTAGGAAAAGGAACAGGAAAAAACAAACAACAAGCCCAACAAGAAGCCGCAAAAAAAGCTTACGAAAAACTAACCCTCAAATCCGCATCAAAAGAAAAAACTGACTAGTTTTCCACTCACCCTTTCTCTAATGCAAAAAATGTCTAACGTTTGTCCTTACCATTGCCATATCATACCTATCTGCCATTGCAACAACTTCACCATCCCGAATCGATCCACCAGGGTGAATAACAGCCGTAACTCCAGCTTTAGCTGCCACTTCAACACCATCTGCAAATGGAAAAAATGCATCAGAAGCCATCACTGAGCCTTGTGCATGCTCACCAGCTTTTTTCACAGCAATTTCCACAGAAACCACCCTACTCATCTGCCCTGCCCCAATGCCAACAACAGCTTTTTGCTTTGTAAAAACCACGGCATTCGATTTCACATGCCCAACAATATTCCAAGCAAACAAAAGATCAGCCATCTCCTTGTCTGTTGGTTTTCTTTTACTGATAACTTCAAACAAGGTTGAGTCATCAGAAACAGGATCAACAGTCTGCACCAACATTCCTCCACGAACTTTTCTCACATCAAAATCCTGAGGGAAACAAACGCCATCACCTGATCGCCCAAGACTTTTCCAATCAGTCATTTCAAGAACACGAAGTTTCTCCTTTTTCTTGAACACCTCCAGTGCATCCGTAGTAAATGAAGGAGCAGCAACAACTTCAAAAAATGTTTTGGTAATCTCCTCAGCAAAAGCTGCGTCAACTTCCTTATTCACACCAATAATTCCACCATAGGCACTCAAAGGGTCACTTCCTTGAGCTGCCTTAAAGGCCTCTAACGCTGATTGACGTTCAGCAACACCACAAGGATTTACATGCTTTATGATTGCAACCGTAGGCTGAACAGCAGCACAAACAAATCGCAACGCCGCCTCAACATCAAGAATATTGGTAAAAGAAAGTTCTTTCCCTTGGTGTTGTGTCATCGCAGAAAGACCCGCGGGTAAGCCATCGCTATAAAAAGCCGCCTTCTGATGTGGATTTTCACCATAGCGTAAATCCTGCACCTTCCTTAGCCCAATCGTGAGTTCAGCAGGAAACAACGTAGGATTTCCCTTGCTCAAATAATGCGCCACAACAGAATCATAATAAGCGGTATGCTGAAAAGCCTCTGTTGCCAACAGTTTCCTAGTTTCAATACTCACACTCCCAAGCTGAGATAGCTCAAGCAAAACATCCATATATCGCTTAGGATTAACTAAAACCAACACATCTGCAAAGTTTTTCGCAGCAGCTCTCACCATAGACGGTCCACCAATATCAATCATCTCCAAAGCCTCATCAAGCTCGACACCAGGTTTAGCAATTGTTTGCTCAAAGGGATAAAGGTTACACACAACAATATCAATAAAATTCAGTGCTCGCTGCTGCATTTGAGCAACGTGAGACCCTTTATCTCGCCTAGCCAAAATTCCCGCAAAAACATGAGGATGCAATGTTTTTACCCTCCCATCAAGAATCTCGGGAAAGCCCGTTATTTGACTCACATCATACACATCTACTCCAGCTTCCTCGATAATCTTCTTTGTTTTACTGGTAGAAAACAGCTCCACCCCCAAACCAGCCAAACCTTCCGCTAAAGGAACCACATCAGTTTTATCAAAGACACTAATGATTGCACGCATAATAATACTCGCTCCAGGTTAGACATTAAGAAATCTAATACGCGCACATTGCTGGAGTAATTTGCAGTAGAAACCGAGAGATGCTGCCAAAAATCCCCAACTTCCTTTTCATTATACAAAACTGATTGCAATTTTTCATCGAATCCCTTACAATCACCAAGTAGGCAAACGACTTAAGGCACAGAAATCTATGGCCACTCAACCATTATCAGCAAAAAGCAAACAGACTAACATTAGACCACACCAGCTCAGAGCATCTGGCTTCATACCGGCAACAGTATATGGTCCACACACACCTGCCCGCTCAGTGCAGATCGACCAAAAAGAATTTTCAAAACTAGTAAAAATACTCCAGCCAAACCAACTTATCGATTTACAACTTGAAGAAGACAAAAGTGTAATTAAAGTGCTTCTCCATAAAGTGCAGAAACACCCTGTAAAAGATAATCCATTGAACATTGAATTTTATGCAGTAGATCTTAAAGCTGAAGTTTCCGTCAATATCCCTATTCGACTAACTGGTGAAGCTCCTGCTGTAAAATTACTCAAAGGTATTCTTTTCCAAAACATGCAGAACCTTCATGTCAGATCACTACCCACTGATATCGTTCCTGAGATCATTGTAGACATCTCAGTCTTAGACAACTTTGAAAAAGGCATTTTCGTTGAAGATCTTGCAATACCTGGATCAGTAAAAACACTAGCTGACAAACGCGAACTTGTTGTAAAAGTTCTCCCACAGAGAACTGCCGAGGAAGAAACAACTGGACCTGCAGCAGCAACCGGTGAAACTCCAGCAGCAACACCTGCAGCCAAATAATTTCATAAATTCTTCCTAGTAATTAATAGTTTCTGTTGATTTGAAAAACGAGTACTCTGCCCATGGCAGTCTCTAAAGAACAACTTACACCTAGCAACACTCCCCTCATTTCCAACTCACAACTAAATGCTGCTCTTCAACAACCACACCTTCATCTCAAGCTAGAAGAGAATAATCCCAATCATTCCCATAAAGACCGAGCACTAAGTCATCAGCTGATACTACTGTCACTTACCCCCCAAAAGGTGTTCGCTATTTCTTCCACAGGAAATGCAGCTATTTCTGCAAATATCTTTGCGAAAAAACTGGGGCTTTCTGTAATCACATTCATTACTCCCAATATTTCTCACAACAAACTGCAAATTTTGGCTTCATCAGCACAAAATCTTATTATGACCGAACGACCGTTCAGGATGCTTTCTTACCTCGAACACAGATACACAATCCCCTCTCTCAATGCAACACACGATCCCGAATCAATAATTGCTTACAAACAAATTGGAGTAGAAATCTTCGAAACACTCCCAACTGCTGAAGCCATTGTTATCTTCGTAAGTAGTGGCAGTACATTTCTGGGCATCGCAATAGCCTACGAACAACTATTGAACGAAAAAAAAATCTCCGCAATCCCCCAACTTTTTGCAGTACAAATTCTAAAAACCACCCTTCCTGGTGTGTACAAAAGTACTGTTCACCAAAGCATGGAACCTCTTTCCTCAACACTTCTCGAAGAAAGGAAACAGCAGATTGAATATTGGCTGAGAAAAAGTAAGGGAAACTGGATTACAATTGCTGACGAGGAAATTCTCGACACAAGAGCACTGCTGCAGAATAACCATCAAGACACTTCACCCGAAGGATGTGCAACAATTGCCGCCATAGGTAAAATCCCAAAAATCATCAAGTCAAAATCTATCGTCACCCTGCTCACAGGAAACGCCAACCAGTGGGAAGATGGAGAGAAAAACAAAGCACCTGTAATATCTATCCCACTTTGTAACAGCATTCAAGAATTGGATTCATACCTTTACAAAAACAATCTTGTATAGTAAACAATGTTCAACTGATAACAGTAATCATTATCGGATAAATCATTTATTCCCAGTCTCGATAATATCTTGAACACTCTTCTTCTGCTTCATTGAAGCTTTAATTTCTTCTTCACTCCTCATTCTTCTATTTGCCTCATCAGAAGTTCTTTTCACTGCCGCATTCTCTGGATCAGCACTCTTTCTCATCACTTGCTGCAACCTAGCTTGATTCTGTTCACGCTGATCTCCGAAATTTGCGACAAATAATGGAGGTTTATAACTTTTCTTTTTTGCAGCATAAAGCTGGATCTTCTGTGCTATGTTCACCATATCTGTATGGCTAAAAGGAAATCCTGCAAACTCCTGAGGATCACGGATGCTAAGAGAGAGTATATCTTCAGCCATTTTGATCGTTTCCTCATCCAGATCTTCAACCTTACTAACATCAGTGCCCAAAATTTTCCTAGCAGCATCAATCATATCATCCTGCCCAGGAGCCATATCTTCGCTCAATTGTTTTACTCGGCCATCAGAAGATACCGATACGCCCTGAACTGTTTCCCTTGGAGCCGTCTCCCCCTGCTGATTAATCTGTTCCTCAGTAACCTGTGAGGTTTTCTTCTCTTTCTCACTCATCTTATTACCATAACTTTCAACTGGCTTTTGCATCTGATCAGGCATCACAAGTTGTGGAGATCCAGTAGAAACGGAAATAGCGGGCTCAACAACTGGAGTGGAAACAGGTGGCGAAGTCATCGCCGCATTCACAGAAAGTTGAGGAGAGACAACTGGCGAAGGCATTGTTTGCTGCATTGTTGTTTTAGATTCTTGAACCTTGTCCCATTCTGCAAGCTGAGCAAGACGATTCTTTTGATCGATTCCCCATAAATCATTACCAACAGGATCTTTGCCATCTATACTTGCCAGCAAGGTATCACGAACACCCCGGTCTCCTGCAGTGAATATGCCATCAATAGTTTCAGAAGGAAGGGCACGGAAAGTTCCTTGTTGCACCTGTGTCATAACTTCAGATGGAAGAGATAATCGACCATCTTGCGAAGCCGTTACCATGGTTGACTGCAAAGTAGTAGCATCCACATTGCCAACTGCAGCCTTTGCTTCATGTAAACGCTCCATACTTGCAACTCGCCCAAGATTGGTAGCCAACGGCTCCACTATCTGCGGACGAAGATCTGCCATATCAAGTGATGCTAGAACTTCAGCTTTCCCATAAGGATCAAGCTTGCCCAACTCCTGCTGAACATCAGTAAAATTCATAGACTGAATTGCAGGATTGCCAAGAAAAGCTCCAGCTACTGATACTTGAGGAAGAGCAGTCACTACTGAATCCGTTTGCATCGAAGGACGAAGAGACTGAAACAACTCATCAGGTGAAAAAGTTGAACTGGTAGATACAGATGCCGCCTGATCAGGAACCGACATCTGCACTTGTGGAAAGAGAACTGCAGCCAAAGGAGCAGAAGGTTGAACTGTTGTCGAAGAAATAACAGTTGGAATCTGTTGATTTTCAGCCAAAGATGCTATTCGTTCTTGAGCAATAGTTGCAGGAGATTGTTGAACTACTACATGTTGTTCCTGCCCAGCTTGAGTGGAAAGTGCTTCGGATAGTACAACTCCAGCTTGTTTCTGCGGTTGCGCATTGAGCTGAATAATTTGCTGTTGCTGTAGTGGATTCCACAACGGTTTGCCATCTACACCATTTTCATCCTGCGTCATCGCCAACACCCTTCGAACCTGAGAGTTCCCCTTTTCGTAGAGGTTAGCAATCTGCACAGGAGAAAGCTCTTTGAAATTTCCAGCGAGTATCCCAGCTTTAATATCTCCTGCTGCGGGAAGTGGATTACCTGCTGCAAGATCAGCTTGTAAACGTGGCAAAGTGGCAACTTTCCCCGTAGATTCTAGCTGAATTGGAGCCACCAAAGCCGTTTCACGTCGCTCTGTTTCTTCTTGTTTTACACGCTCTTGCGCCTGTCCGATACGTTCGTGCGCAGCAAGCTCCATCAGTTCTTCCCTCTGAGCATCACTCCAGACACTTTGTCCATTTTCATCTTTCAAGTTCAAAGAAGAAAGTAAAACATCTCTAACCTGAGTATCGGACTTGTTATAATAAGCATTCAAATCAGTTCTGTTCAAATCTTTAAATTGGCCGCTCTTAATACCAACTTTAGCCTGCTCTGCCAACTCTGGTAATGGAGCATTAGCAACCAATGGAGCTATGCCAATACCCTCCCAGGAAATCTTTCCTTGAGCTTCAGCTGCTATAATTCGCTCCGTAGCAGCCATCTCCAACAATGCTCCTTGTTGTTTGTCATCCCAAAAACCTTTCTTATCTGTAGCTGCAAGCAATTCATCCTTATCTTCACGTTTACTGGTTGTAAACAAAGTTTTTAACCCCTGTGGAGTAAGCTGCTTGATAGAACCTGAATCAAACAACGTAGTGAATTCTTGATGTGAAATCGGTTTATCAGCCTCAAGACTTCGAACAACTTCACGTAATGGACGAGGTCGGCTTTCCTGTTTAGTTTCTATGCCAACAGGCTGGGCAAATGTAATAACATTTTCTCGAAGAGGCACCTCTCCTCTTCGTCCACCAACTTGACTCTCAGGCGAAACACCACTCCCTTCTACCTGTTGTAAGGTAACTTGAGGCGTCTGAATAGTCACATCACTCAGCGTAATTGCAGGTGTACCCTGCTCCCACGCCAGTGCTGCAATAGTTTTCTCCCCACCTCTAGCCGCTTCTCGTAATTTACTCTGTATACCTGACGTACTATCAACCAAACCTCGAAGTAGTGTTTGAGGTTGGGAAGAAATGCCCTGTTGACTCTGAAATTTCTCCTCGCCCACAACACCACTATCTCTCGAAGCAAAAGCAGATGAAAAACCACCTCCAGCAAATTGTTGCCCAATAGACTGCATAACACTTGTTTTTGATAAAGTCTGTAAAATATCGGAAAAAACATTAGACTCCACTGATCGAACAAGTAACAAGAAAACAAATGGAACAGCCGGTAACATAATAAAAATTGCAGAGCCGATAAGAAAGGAAAAGGGACTAACCGATTGAGAGTACTTTTCTGAAGATGCACCATAAATAACAGTAGAATAGTTAAGCGTCATATACAAAGCAAAACTCGCTAATGGACCAGAAAATGTAAATACAAGAAATAATTGCCACCACTTTTTTGCGATGTTCGCTGTTGTTGGAATAAACCAGAAAAGAAAAGCAAAAGGCGAAATACAAATCAGCAAACTAGTCATGAGACTTCGGACAAATAGAAAAAGTACACCTACGGACAAACTGAGTGCACCAAACATCTGAGGCACTAACACCGTTGGATCTTCAGTAGAGTTTAACGTTGCCCACTTCAATGAAAAAATAGTAAGAATTATCTTCAAACCCACAGAAACTTCTTTATCTGGAATGAAATTCACTGCATTATTCTGCATAGCAACATAAAACATCTTTGTAAGTATTGTTGCTGCGTCAGTAAAAAACTGAATTATCAACAAGCTATAGTTAACAAGCACAACTGATCCCAAGAATCTTGGAAAAACCTTTCTCATCTGAAAGGCATCAAGATTATCACTTCGAAACATCATTAAAAAACCAACCCCAACCAACGCAAGTAGAAAACCAGCATTAGCGATATTTTTCACTAGCGGATAAACATTTCGGATCACAGGATGTTCAGTAAGATTTTCTGTGGAAAAAAACAACACTCTTTCAAATGAATTGCCCAAAAAAACTATCATATCTCGAAAAAAAGATTGTAAAAAAGCTGTTGTTTCACCACTTGTTGTTGACTGCGCAAAACCAAAACGTATTGAAAACAACACCAAAAAAATAAACAAGGGTGAAGCTAAAAATAGAATTTTGTATTTTTTTTTCGTGAACATATCGTACTTCTTTTTCTCAGCATGAGTTAACCTGTATTAGACAGTCCACTGTAAAAGAACAATCCCGCCAACAAAAGCTGCGATAATCCATGCCGACAAGATAAGCAATAATGCAAAAATAATAGCTTGAATTTTCTTTTTAGCTTTTTTTATTTCAACTGGGTTTCCACCACTTGAAACCAAACGAGCTCCAGTCAATATTAGATAAAGTACTGCAACTAAACCTGCAATACTGTAAAGCCACGTCAGTAAAAAATTTAAATACGTCCCCCACGGTAATGACTTTGTATTCAAAGAAAGTCCAAAAGCAGATTCAATAATGGTGTAATTAGGAACTTCTGTTGGAGGGGCATCCGGTGGATTCTCAGAATCAGGGTTAACTATTGGATCTTTAACGCTAACCTTACACTTTGGTTCGGGTTGATCGCAAAGTGTTATATCTAACATCCTTTCTTGTGGCTTGGAAGTCTCATCCAATGGCACCACATAATCATAAGCAAGAATCCCTGCGCAGCTAGAAGTACCCGACGGACAGGAAATTTTCAACACATATTCCTGTCCAGCATCATAGGCAATTTTAGCAAACGTACCATCTGCACTAGATACACGCTTTGAACCAGGGACAACCTCACCAGACTTTTTATAAAGTTCCAATTCTACACCTGATAACACATTTCCATAAAGTGAAGATGCATTCGCAGACTTTAATAATGAAAATGGAATAACACTAGTAGTCGTTGAAGCTTTACGAACAGTTCCAGAAACCGCACTCTGAACGGCTGGACCATTCCCACATGTCTGACAACAGGGGGCACCGTTATCACAATGATTCATGACAGGTGGATTTATTCCCGCACGAACAAGTTCATCTTTTCTATCAGTACCTTGACCATCTTTGGTGGTCTCCCCTCCATCAGGTAAATCTAGACGTCCTTTGCACAATCCGCCATTACACCCACTACAAGCTGTATAATTCCCACCTATGCACGAACAGGGATTACCTATAACACAGGCACCACCCTCTCCAACAGCAGAAGCAGAATAATCACCAGAGAAAGCTACACATTTTTTTTTCGGTAACGTAAGACCAGTAGCGTCCTTACTGTTAAATTCCACTACACGACTTGGAGTAGCTCCCCCACTCGGATAGCCTTCCCATTTGATCCATCCCCACTTCTTCGAAAAATAGAACTTCTCAAATCCCGGACTTCCACCCCCATAACCATATTTAAGAACAATAACTTCATCTTTCCCATAGGTACCACCGATTTCATAATCTTTATAATGAGCCTCAAGTGTGTTTTTATAAGAAAAGGGTGTGTCTGCAGTTGGTTCACAACCAGAAGTAAATCTAACGAATTCTCCAACTGAGAGATTTTCTTCAATTGTTTCTCCCACCCGCATGGAAGTTTTCATCCATTTACCACCTTTACCTCCGTTTCCTTTGAACTGGTAGGAGGAATATTGCCCACCATCCGTCCCCCAACTGCTATCATAACTTAAATAAATATAAGACGAATCATACTTATAAAGTTCATAAACATCTGCCTGCTTAAATTTAACCGTTAAAACTTCCCCACTTGAATAGAACTGTGAAACCGGTTCTCCACCAACTGAAGCTATCGCCTTTTCATGAACAAAAAAATCAAGTGTATTTATTATTTCACCTGCCGCCTTAACCTGTGTAGGAGAAAACACCACGAGAGAATAAATCATTCCAAACATCCACAAAAAAACTAAAGGAGCAAAACAGAGCTGTTTTTTTTGCATAATTGAAGTATTTCTTAATTTATAATTAAGTATATATTTTTAGATATATCAAAAAATTCTATCATAAATAGCCAAGGATGGTCAAGCTCACTCTCATAATAAAGACCTATAAAACTCAAAACAATACCAATGCTAAATACCATCGATATCTAGTCAATCAAAATCACAAAACGAGAAAAACTAAATAAGAAAAAACCAATTCCAGACACCATAGATGACAAGTAATTTTTACTCGCTGCTTGAAAAACAAAACTCTATTTGATAAAATATCCTGATAAAATATAAACAACACTTGCAGTAAAAATAGAAATACCTACCAAAGGATCATCTCTCATGAGCTTCATAAAAAACCTTTTCGGAAAAAAAGAGAGTAGCGACGGTGATAAAAACCAGCAAGATCCTAACAGTACACCCCCACACCAACAAACACCTCCCCCAGGAATACCAGATAACAAAGAATTCAACCCAGCCGCTCCCCCTTCTCCTGATGCAAAAGAATTTTTAGACAAATTACTTTCTAAAGCTAGCAAAAATCCTGCTACTACCACACCACAAATAAAGGACACTCCTCTTTCATTAAAAACAGAAAACAAAGACCCTTTTGCCTCAGCCCTTCCTCCTCTTACATCTTCAACAGAGCCAACTACCCTTCCCCCACTTACAGACCCATTCAAAAGCCCCACCAATCCTACCAATCAATTCTCTTCACCGTTTCCTCCTCTTGATGAACACAAAAGTTCTCTCCCAAATGATCCATTTGCATCCCCTCTGTTTCCTCCAGTCACAGCTGTAAAACCTGAAGAAAAATTAGGACCAGCCAATGCAGATCCTTTTGGCTCACTATTTCCACCTCATGATGAAAATCATTCATTAGATAGCGACCCAGATCCTTTCAATCCATTTCCACCCCTCCCCACTAACACCCCATCTACAAATCCATTCCCTCCAATTGCAAATCCTTCGTCAGTGACTAACCCTTTTGCCACAACAACAAACTCATTATTTCCTGAACAAAAAACAGAAAATCCTTTTCCCTCACCATTTCCTACCCAACAAAACGCCTCTCAATTCCCCCCACTACAAACAGGCGCAACAACAAATACTCCTGCATTTCCTCCTTTTGGATCACCCCCAAAAACCTCTTCAGATCAACCATTTTCATTTCCACCATCTAACCAACAAAACACCCCACCAGCACTTCCACCACTAGGAACTCCGGGACAACAACATCACACGCAAACTCCAACCTCTGATTTATCAAAACTTTTTGATGACTTACCAGCGTTCACACCAGCACAACAAAATGCTCCGCCTACGCAACACAACAATCCGCTTCCTCCACTATCGTTTTCGCAATCACATAATTCGTCCCCAACGCTTCCCCCGTTACCCAATCAAACAACAGCTCATCAACCATTAGATCCTTTTACACCAGCAAACCCCTCCTCGTTCGCTCAACAACCTCCCGCCCATAATAACCCATTCCCTCCTGTAAATAATCCATTTCCTTCACAAGGAGCATTTCCTCCCCCTCAACAGCAACAGTCTACTCAAGCTTTTCAACAAACTCCATCACAACAAAACCCTCTCCTCCCCCACCAGAACCAACCATTCACGCTGCCACCACTAGAATCAATGTTTCAACCAACATCATTACCACATCTCCAAAATCAACCTGCACAAGACCAAACACAACAACAATTTCAGCCTCAGCAATTTTCATCCCCACCTCCTCAACAGTTTCAACCACAACAGTATCAAAATCCACCACAACAACAAGCTCAAATGCAGCAAGTTCAAGTAAACCCTCAACCTACTTTTCCACCAGTAATTCAACAAACACCCCAACTACAAAATATTCATCAACAACCACCTCCCCCCCCAGCTCCGTCTCCAAATCAACACCTCATCGACATGATAAAACCATTCATCATTGAGTCAAAACAAAAAGGCGCAACAAGAGAACAGGCGAGAAGTGCGCTAATTCAAGAAGGATGGCAACCTAATGTTGTCGATGAAGCTATGCATCAAGTCGGTTGGCCATTTTAATGTTCCAATGGTTGTAAGGAATAAAAATCTTTGTTCCTCTTCAACTTATTCCATCAATTCTCGCAATTTTGCGATATGCACATCCCTCGGTCTACTGCTCCCGGGCTGTCCAGGGCTGATAACACCTTTCTCTTCAAGCAAATCCATAATTCTTGCCGCACGAGAGTATCCAATCTTCAAACGTCTCTGTAAGTAAGAAGTTGACGCCTTCCCACTTTCCATAATTATTTCTAATGCATCCTGAAACACGTCATCACCAAAATTCTCTCCACCCTCCTCATCATCTCCATCACCTTTACCGAGATCAGTAACCTGAGTAAGAATTTCTTCACTAAATTCAGGAGTCCCTTGCTCTTTCAGAAACGCCATCAGTTTATTAATTTCATCATCGGAAACATATGCCCCTTGTACACGTTTTGGACGAGAAGCATCTGGTGGCAGAAACAACATATCGCCCTGCCCCAACAGTTTTTCTGCCCCTGGAGTATCCAAAATAACTCGAGAATCAATTTGCGATGCAACCGTAAAAGCAATACGAGCAGGAATATTTGCTTTAATCAAACCAGTGATAACATCTGCAGATGGACGCTGGGTTGAACAGATCAAATGAATACCCGTCGCACGTGCCTTTTGAGCCAATCGAGTGATCGCATTTTCCACATCAGAAGGAGCTACCATCATTAGATCGGCAAATTCCTCAATCAGGATAACAATAAAAGGTAACGGATCTTCTGGTCGACCAGCATTAAAGGTTTTTAAATTACGAGCACCACTTTCGGCAAAAAGCTGATAACGCCGTTCCATCTCCACAATCGCCCATTTCAAAGCACTGAGCGTTTTCACAGGATCGGTAATCACCGGTGTCAGTAAATGAGGAATCCCGTTATACGCAGTAAGCTCTACCACCTTCGGATCAATCAAAATCATCTTCAATTCTTGAGGTGTGCATTGATAGAGCAAAGAACACAACATCGTGTTACTGCAAACACTTTTCCCTGAACCAGTCGCGCCCGCAACCAACAGGTGGGGCATTTTTTCCAAACTATCAATCACTGGTTTCCCAGAAACATCTCTCCCGAGTACAAGCTGCAATTTGGATGTGGCAACCTTCTTGGCAAATTCTTCGGTTTCCAACAGCTCTCGTAAAGTAACAACTCTGACCGATGCATTAGGTATTTCAATCCCCACAAAAGGCCGACTTGGTATCGGAGCTTCGATGCGTACGGTAGGAGCTGAAAGTGCCAACGCAAGATCATTATGCAAATTCAAGATACGAGAAACCCGCACACCTACCGCTGGTTTCACTGCAAACTGGGTCACACTAGGACCACAGTTCGCTTCAATAACCTGAGCAGAAACCCCAAAGCTTGCAAGTGTCTGTTCAATCATTTTTGCTTTCTCACGAGGATCACCATAATCGCCAGGCTTGGATTTAGGTTGTCGCAATAAATCAAAAGCCGGTAATAACCAAGCAGAATTGGAGTTTTTAATTGGGGAATAACTAATCGAGGAACTCGTAGGTTTACTCTCATCAGAGTGAGTGACCACTTTTAATTTTTTCTTATCAGGCAATGGCTCTTTGTACAGAGGTTTTTCTTCAACTTCTTCATAGTTACCTGCGAACTCTTTCATCCTAGACTGCGACAGTTTTGGCGTTTTTTCAACAATATCCCTCGAAGCAAAAAGACCTCCGAACAGAAAAGAAAATAGTTTCCCCCAAGAAAATCCCGTTCCAATCTGCACTCCGATAATTAGCAGACCAACCAATACTACAAGATTCCCAATCTCACCAACCAACATGCGCAAAGGATAACTGATAAAAAATCCAAAAATCCCACCACCTTTTCCTGCTTCGGCAAACACCATAGCTTTTGAAAGGTCTTCAATTGGAAGAGGAACATGAGCAAGACCAACTGATGCCAATAACGTAATTATCGCACCAAAGAGCATATTCGGTTTTCGTGAGTGAACCTTTTCATCATCATCTTCAGGAAGCAATAAGCCAATTGCGGTAACAAAAAGTAAAAAAACCCAAACATAGCTACCGATACCAAACCCCGCCAGTAAAAATCGCTTAAGAAACTGTCCAAAAACTCCACCTACCGCCAGCAAGCTCAACAGAGAAAGCGCTCCCAACACCGCACAAAATGCTCCCACTATTTCATAAACAACCTTCGGTTCCAACACTACTTGCCAATCCGTCTGCTGTTTTTTTCTGGAAATTCTTCTTGTTGTTGTTTTTCTTTTTTTTGCCATAGAAACACTCAGTATAAGGTACTTTCAACCAGTATAATAACAACTTTATATCGTACATGCTAACCCAAAGCACGTTGTATACAGCTGTTGAGAACATAACCTCAATTCTGCAACTCTCCATTGCCTCCCCACCGTACCATCACTATACTAGTCATATACCCTATTCGGAGCCAGAATACTCTCCATGCAACGAACTTACGCGCTCAAAACTCCTCAAATACTAAACAAACAAGTACTCCTCAAAGGCTGGGTAGACCGTATCCGTGACCATGGTGGAGTTCTTTTTATCGACCTTCGTGACTCTTCAGGCAAAGTGCAAATTGTTGCAAACCCTGAAAACAAAGAAAGCTATGAAATAGCACAAAAACTGGGAAATGAATACGTAATCGCAGCAGAAGGTGAAGTCATCAACCGAGCTCCTGAAGCAGTAAATCCCAACATGCCGACCGGAACAATCGAAGTTGTACTCTCAAAAATCACTCTACTCAATGCTGCCAAACCCCTACCCTTCCCCATCAATGATGATGGCTACGGAATTGATGAAAATGTCCGCCTCAAATATCGCTACGTTGATCTCCGACGCGAACGTCTACAGAACATGCTCAAGATGAAACACAAGATAATCCTCTTCATCCGCAACTGGATGGATCGCAATGGCTTTGTTGAAATTCAAACACCAATACTAACCGCTAGCAGCCCTGAAGGCGCAAGAGACTACCTCGTTCCTTCTAGAATCCATCCAGGAAAATTTTACGCCCTCCCTCAAGCACCCCAAATGTACAAACAACTCCTCATGGTAGCCGGCATAGACAAATACTTTCAAATTGCGCCCTGCTTCCGTGACGAAGATCCCCGTGCAGACCGTCACTCTGGAGACTTCTACCAAATAGATGTTGAAAATGCTTTTGTAACCCAAGAAGAATTCTTCACCCGCATGGAACCATTCTTCAAAGAGCTAGTGGAAACCCTCACTGACAAAAAACTTATGACCTTCCCCTTCCCTCGTCTTACCTACAAAGAAGCCATGCAGTCCTATGGTATAGATAAACCCGATCTCCGTTTTGGTATCAAAATTCAAGACGTGACGGATGTAGCACATCGAAGTTCAATGAACATTTTTCAAAAAGCTCCAGTCGTAAAAGCTCTCGTACTCCCTGGTTATGGGAAAAAATCTCGCAAGGAAATCGACGATCTCATTGAGTTTGCAAAATCTCTTGGAGCACCAGGACTTGCATGGATCAAAATTGCTGACAATCTCACATTCGAAGGCCCAATCGCAAAATTCTTTGATGAAGCACTCCAATCCGAATTACGATCCGCCGTCACACCAGAGGAAGCATTGAGTGAAGGCGACCTAATCGTTTTTGCAGCAGATAAAGAACCATCAGCCCTTGAACTCCTTGGAAAAATTCGTCTCCGAGTCAGAGATGAACTCAAGTTAGCAGATAACAACATTATTGCCTTTGCTTGGGTCACCGACTTCCCTATGTTCGAATGGAAAGCAGATGAAAAGAAATGGGACTTCATGCATAACCCATTCTCTATGCCTCAAGGAGGTATGGAAGCATTACAAACAAAAAAACCAGACGAAATACTCGCTTACCAATATGATATTGTCGCCAACAATCTTGAACTATCCAGTGGATCAATACGTAATCATGAGCCAGAAACACTAATAAAAGCCTTTGAAATTGTTGGATACACAAGAGAAGAAGTGCAGGATAAATTTGGACACATGCTTGAAGCGTTCCAGCATGGTGCACCACCCCACGGCGGATTTGCTCCAGGACTCGATCGCATACTTATGCTTCTTCTTGATGAACCAAATATCCGTGACGTCTACGCCTTCCCAAAAAACGGAAAAGCACAAGACGTTATGATGAACGCCCCTCGCGAAGTAGACGCAAAAACACTCAGAGAGCTCAATATCAAAGTCATTGAATAACAAACAGCAATACTATGAACTGAACACAGTCACCTGTGATTCACAACACATGGAAAAACACCTATGAAAACAAGGCTGATTTATAGTTCCTTGTTTACCGTTTCACTACTAAGCTCAGTCTATCTTTTCACACGTTTGGACTTTATTTTTGGTGTTATTTTTCTAGCATTCACAACCTATTTTGGATATAAAAGTGACTTCCGCTTTCAAACGAAAGAACTGCAGGAAACTCCTATAGAAGCGCCAGATGAAATAGCAAATCAGCCGGTCGTTTCTATACCCCCAGCACCAACAGAACCAGTAAATACCGCCTCAACAATCTCACTACAACCTAAAAAGAACAACTCTTCAAAAATTATATTTTTTATTGGTGGATTTGCTGTCGTACTACTCTTTGCAATTATCGCAAACACCCTTACTAAAACCAGCGCATCCACAACAGGAAATCAACAACAAAAACCAGACAACACTACAGAACAAACAAACTCAACTGACACCGGAATTGCTGAGGATCAACTCAAGCAAAATCCTGAAAGCGCCGAAACCTATTACAAACTTGCTGACGAATATGTTAAAAACGGCCAAAATGAAGCCGCAATAACACTATTTGAAAATCTCATAAAGAAACGTCCTGGAGATATTCCCGCCTATCATCGCCTCGCAGATCTCTATATTGCTAACAACAATCCTGAAAAAGCTTATGAAACACTAGATAAAACCATTCAGTTTCAACCTGAAAATCCAGCTGTGTATACCAAATATGGTCAAACATTATTAGATAAAGGTGAGAAAGAAAAAGCCGCAGCCCAGCTTGAAAAAGCTATTGCCAAAGACCCAACCTTTGGGGAAGCTTACTACTTACTTATTCGAGCATACCAACAACTAAATCAAGAGCAAAAAGCAAACCAGCTCGCTCAAACCTGTATTGATAAAGTTCCTTCAGACTCGTTATGGAGACAGCAATGCCGAGACCAAAAAAATTAACCTCTTCCACACCACGCAACCGTTCAACAGCACCAAATAAACAAGTAGAAGCTACTACTGCTGGTGTAGAAAAGAAAAACAATCCTAGCAAAATATCGTCCAAACTCATTATTTCTATAGCCATCGGAATGCTGAGAGTAGCACTGTTGGGCATTGGCATTTATTTTGCTTTTTTAGGACAAGATATCCTAACTAATGGCAATCTAATCCCAGGATTTGCCCACTTTGCTGTGGGTGGTATATTTATACTCATCAGTGCATTTGGACAATGGAAAAAACTATTTCCTTCGGAAAAAGACAAAATAACAGAAGATATTATCCAGCATTGTAAAACACACTGGAAAGAAGGTGCCGTCAGCCTAGTACTTCTAGTAGTCTCGCTCATACTCTTTCTTAAAAATTGGATCCCTTCAATAGCGTGGATTTGCTTTTTCGGAAGCCTGTTTGCATTGATACGATTTGGTAGCAAAATAAACAAAAAGGAACTAACTGAACAACTAAATTCATATTTTAAAAATCACCGAACCGAGCTGATATTTCTTATTGCTCTTACTACCTGCGCTTTCATCCTTAGAGTATTCAATCTCTCTCATATTCCATCAGGGCTATGGTTTGATGAATCAAATAACGGTTTATCGGCATTAGAGATTCTAAAAAACGCCAACTATCGTCCAATCTTCATCGGTGAAGGACATGAGCAACCAGGGTTACATTTTATGATCCTGGCAATTTTTATAAAGATCTTCGGACAAACAACTTTTGCCTTGAGATTCCCCTCGGCCATCATCGGAACACTCACAATCCCACTCTTTTACTTCTTTGCCAAACGATTACTACAAAAACCCGGATTGGCAGCAATTGCAGCTACGCTCCTGACATTCTCATCCTGGCACGTCAATTTCAGCCGCATCGCCTTCAATTCAATTTTTTCGGTATTCTTCGATCTACTCGCATTATTTTTTCTAGTAAAAGGCCTTCAGGAAAGAAAAGTTAAACATTTCGTCTATTCCGGAATGGCAATGGGCATTGGACTACAGATGTATCATAGTTCACGTGTCTTTGTACTGTTCCTTGGTCTAGTCTGTCTTCTTGCACTATTGTTTAAAAGAGAAAAAATAAAATTATTTATTTTACTCTGTTTTCTTGGGTCTTCTTTAGCTATTGCGGCATCTCCATTGGCACTTTATGCCATGACAAACCAAGATGTATTCTTCAAACATACAACCGAACTAAATCTTTTCAATTCACTCCCTAAAGATGAAGTAGTCCCAACAATCATTTCGAACGCCGAAAAACACCTTTTGATGTTCAATTATCAAGCCGACCCTATTCATCGCCACACCGAAGTTGGAAAACCGCTATTAGATCAGTACACAGGAATAGTCTTTGCGCTAGGTCTTGGAATTACCATACTTCTTTCATTTAATTTCAATATGTTAATTATTAGTGTTGGATTCTTCTTCATGCTTCTCGGAGGAATTTTTTCAAAACCTATTGATCTCCCCACGTCACTAAGAACTATCGATGATATGCTTTTTGTTTATGTATTAGCTGCAATAACCCTAATTGTTATAAAAAAAATCATTGATGTCACCTTTTACAATGCAAAAGCTGTCAAATACCTCACAGCTGGACTCCTCATAGCACTTTTGGGACTTGTAAGCTTCAACAATATCAATAAATACAAATCGCACATGTCTCAATACGCAACATGGGTTAACTTTAACGGCCCATACACCCAAATGGCTGAAGAAATGAGCCATATGGATCTCAACAAAACAAATGTCTATTTTACCCAGTTCTTTCTCAACCAACCAACGCTCTTTTACCTTATTCCCAATCTAAAAATCCACCAAGCATATAGCGACTCATTGCTTCCTTTCACAGACGCCAGCAAAGACTACTACATTTGCCTGCATAACACTGAAAAATCACAAAAAATAGAAACATTTTACCCAAATGTAAAGAAAACGCCTATACACCCCCCAAACGATCAGACTCCTGAGGTTAACTGCTTTTATATTTCTGCTGAACAGATTGCTGCAACTCAGGGAGTATCTACAGAAATTTACAACAACAGCTCCTTCAGTAATGAACCTGAAAAGAAAAAAGAAAATTCCTTCACTATTAACAAAGCAACTGTTGATGGCAAAAGTGAAGCGGTAAGTATTATAAAAAAAGCTGCTATCAAAATAGAACAAGGAAAAGAAATCGCGTTCGAACTACAAACCAATACAACAGCATCCCTGACAATCAACGGTGATCAGGTTCTTAATGGTTCGGGGAAAAAAGCTATCAACCTTCCAACCGGAACCGCACTACTTGAGTTAAAAGCAATTCAAAAAGCTGGAACCGAAACGAACATACAACTCTTATCAACTATCAATAACAGTACTAACACACTAGAAGCAATTCCTGAGAATATTCTATTCCTCTCGCCTCCAATTAATAATAATGGTCTCATAGGGAAATATGGAAAAGCCTATGACTGGAAAGATAACCCATTATTGAAGAGAATAGACTCATCTATCGACTTTTATTTCCATATTCATCCTGTGCCTCACCCATTTAGTATCACCTGGGAAGGATTGCTTGATATACCAGAAACTAAAGGCTATTCATTCTCAGTCGTCGCTGGAAACTATGCTCAAGTATACATCGACAACAACCTTATTCTAGACGATACTGATCCAAGCCTTTCTGCGTTAACTACTCTAAATGACATTCTCTTAACTCAGGGAAAACATGAGCTGTTTATCGCCTTTTTAGCAACCGAAGGTGCTCCGCAAATAACCCTGAAGTGGAAAAACAAAGATGGTCAATTCGAATCCATTCCTTGGAATGCTTTTTTTCCAAAAGAATTAAATTTTGATCGAACAAAACTTCCAAAGCAAAAATAGATAAATACCTTATGACGCGCACAGTTATCTGGCTCTGTACTCTTTCGTTGGCCACCAGCGCCGTTATTGCTCTGACAACCAACTCTTACTTACTCACCTGCTATTTCTTGTGCATCATGCTACTCCTCATTGCACTGAGACCTCCCTTATCATTCTTTAAAAGCAATAACACCACTCAACAATCTGGTGAAAAAAAATTGCCTTTAAAATTCAGTGTTGTTATCAGTGCTCTCATCGCCCTCTGTTGTAGTGGCTTATTCATCACCATAAACCAAATCAATCCCGACAACAAAGCAAGTTACTTAACTCTTCTAAGCATTGTTCTTTGGCTAATTAGTATTGTTCTACCGCTTTCCTACTACGTTCCTAGAAAAAAAATATCCCTACCACAATTTTCGATTTACAAGAATGACCTTCTCGTGATTGGTGCCATCACAGTCATTGCAGGTGTACTCAGACTCTACAACCTGAGTGGAATTATTCAAAGTCACAATGATGAATTCAACTTTGGCGGAGAAATAGTCAAAGTCCTTCAAGGATATTACCCCAATCCTTTCAGTATTGGATGGTACGACCATCCAGTTCTGTTTAGTTATCTCCTCAGTCCCCTCATGTTGCTTTTTGGAAGAACATTACTAGCTATACGAATTGCACCTGCAGTGATCGGAACACTCACTATACCAACACTGTATATCTTCCTGATTACGTTGTTCCCCCAGAAAAAAAGAGTTGCTGCAATCGCAGCAGTTTCTTATGCCTTGTTGCCAGCAGGTATAGCATTTTCGAGATTGGGATTGAACAACCCATTCACTACATTTTTTGCATTGGTGACTCTTATCCTGTTATTTAAAACCCTTCAAACGCAAAAAACAATATACTTCCTACTTACAGGATATGTTGCTGGGTTTGGACTCTATTTCTATTTCGCATCCAGAATAGTTCCAATCATCATCATTATCACTGTGATACATTGGTTAGTTTTTCAAAAACCAAAAATAAAAATCACCACAATTCTCAGTAAATTTTCTCTCATGCTGTTTGGATTCATCCTTATTTCTTGGCCTCTCTTCCTTTCCTCATACAAAGTACTAGGAACATGGGAAAACGTGATTTTAAGCAGAAGAGCCGTCGGAGTCAAAACTGTTGATTTCAAAAAACTTTACCTTACTGAAGATGAAAAAGCCGAATTAACGTATGGAAGCAATCAGGTGTTTACGATGTTTCATGCACCAACAGGAGACAGCAGTATTCAATGGGGATATATGAATCCCATACTTTCAGAAGGTTCAGGAATTTTCTTTCTAATCGGAATAATTATGTGCTTAGTGTTGATAACAAACACTGGATTATTTACAGTTATTTCAACAATATTGCTTAACATGATTATCGGGGGAGTGCTCACAGAAAGTCCTCCATTTTTTCCACGTCTGATAATTGTTTTCCCTTTTGCTTGTATACTTGTTGCGCTAGGAATCGATTTCGTCGTGGAAAAATTCGAGCTGACCGTTACACAAATAAAACTTAGCAACTTGAGTAAACAAGTTATATCCTTGCTGATTATTGTAATTGTCGCGATCTGTGTAGTACCAGACGTTTCTCGTTTTCTGCAAAGCGCCCACATCAAATCCTTTACAGAAAATAGTTTCGACAAAATGAAAGATCTTACCTCGTACATGAATAAAAACAAACACAATTCGTATTACATTTTTCTTGGACATCCAAATCTTGGGTATACGTTTCAACCGATCAACTTTCTAGTCCCAGATCTCAATGATGTTGGTGAAAGTGTGAAAGAAACCTTTTCATCACTTGATCAGGTAAAAAACCATGAAAAATCCGACGAAAAACCATTCCTCACATTCCTCATTGAAGCAGGAAGGGCGCAAACCACAAAAGAGAACAAGATCATACCAGAATTATTTCCCCAAAAAATCGATGATGGGATAATCACCTATGAAAATAAAGCTCCTTTCGTGTATTATTACAAAATAGAAAATCCCAATTTCAAACAACATCCCCAAGAAAATAACTAATAGTTTCCTAACAATCACTAACCTCAGTAATTTATGAATAATCCACTGCAAAAAAACAACGCGTACTTCACACTATTGATGCTATTCAGTGTTGGACTTGCCGGTATTGCACAGTGGTATTTCACTATAAGCACACAGCCTAACACCGGATTATTTCTATACCTGATAGCTGCAATGCTGTTTAGTACGTTCTGTTTCGGTAGGGACCCAGCAAAAAAACTATCTTTAAATAACCTTCAAACTCGAGTCAAAAAGAGTCAGTTGAACCTTTCCATTGTTCTCATTTTTACAATCTCGACACTACTCAACTGTGCAGCATTCTTCTTTTATCAATTTGAAATACTGAGACCACAAAGCACCGTATTTTGGATACTTAGTCTTGTTTTAGTCATTTACGCACTTTTTGAAAAATTACCAAAACCTTTACCAAATCCTGACAAGGAAAATGAACCCTATACCCCATTGGTCATCATCACACTTTTAATAATCCTTATCGTCGGGTTTATTCTAAGATACAAGGGAATACTCACTCTCCCACCAGGCGTAGCAGAGGACGAGGGCAATCCTATTAAATATGCATATGCGATGATAAAAGCTAGAGTCTTTGACCCATTTATGTCTACCGATTGGAATTTCACAACGCTGTTTTATCTCCCTGTACTAATTTTTATCAAGTTGGGATTTAATAGTATTCTAGCACTAAAAATTCCTGGAATTTTATGGGGTGTCGGTACGATATTGTTACTATTTCTTCTTACAAAAGAGTTATTTACAACTCGTATAGCATTAATCACTGCAACTTTAGCTGCGATGTCCACAACCATGAATATCTTGAGTAGATGGGGTGGATACTATGGAAGTTATGGCGTTTTTTTTGTAGCTCTAACCTTGCTGTTACTAATTAAATTTATCAAAACAAAGAACTCTCTCTATTTGCTTTTCTGCGCTCTATTTGTTGGACTTGTGAATTTTGTTCCTTACACCCACACAATGATTATCCCCGTTTTTATTACAATTCTTATATTCCAAATCTTCAGATCAAAAAATATTTTTACAACAAAATATCTGATCGCATTTTGCCTTGTACTTTTATTTACTACAAATCTTAGAGCATTCGCACTTTTTTCTTCAGAAAATGGACGTTTCTTCAAAAGAATAGAAAACGAAACCCTACTTCAAACTGAAGCCCGAGAAAACTCAACCAGTACCATCATATTTAGCAACTTGAAAGCAACACTACTCAGTTTCAATTTCAAAGGCGGGTTTCCTGATCAGCGATTAGGGCCAGCTGCAAACCAACCCTATCTCGACACGCTGAGTGGTATTCTTTTATTTCTGGGTTTCATCTTCGTCCTAACAAAAGTAAACAAACCGACTTATAGCATCCTCGCAGGTCTGGTGCTCAGCTTTATATTTTTTGCAGTTTTCTCTACAAGTAACATACAAGTTATAAAATTAAATCGTTTTATCATGATTATTCCCTTTCTCTATATTTTCTCCGCTTTGGCACTCAGTAGGATCCATGATGCTATAATCAATTTTCACACCAAAGCAAAATACGTGTTGCCCATCTTCTACATACTCATCTTTAGCTTTGCTTTTATCCAAAACTATAACACTTTTTTTTCAACCTACGTGACAGATAAAGCCAATATCTACAACGATCGACTAGGCTATACCTCAAAATTATTGGGAAATTATATTTTGGAATACTTTCCTAACATACCAGTATATTTTTCCCAAAACGCCATCAGTAGATTATCACTCCAGCACATTCTAAACGGTAAAATCCCCTCATCATATGAAGAAATTGCTTCAGGTCAACAGCCACCAGAAAAAAAATATGTCATAATCATAGATACAGCCTACCACATAGAAATAAAACCCCGAGATGTAGAGGCAATAGTGGAAGAAGTCAAAGCACATTTCCCAAATGGACAGTGGATTGACACTCCCAAAACACCAACTGGTGATGAAATATTTTTAGCATATTTAGTAAATGGAAATACCTCAAATGACACAAAATAATGAAAAAATATCTATTGTAGTCGCGGTCTACAATGAAGAAGAAAACATTCAAGAGCTATATAACAGGCTAAAAAAAACTTTACTAAATGACTTTAGCAATTTCTCTCATGAAATAATTATCATTGATGATGGAAGTACTGATAGTACTTTTATTAAACTTGCGAAAATTAAATCACAAGACCCCACTGTAACAGGAATTCAGCTTAGTCGTAATTTTGGTCACCACATAGCCCTTACAGCTGGATTGGAAAATGCAACGGGAACAACAATTGTAATGATGGACGGAGATTTGCAAGATCAACCAGAAGAAATCATTAAACTCTACAATAAGCAACAAGAAGGGTACGATTTGGTAATTGGAACAAGAAAAGAACGTAAAGATAATATAATAAAAAAATATACTTCAATTTTTGGCTGGTGGTTTCTGAATAAACTTTCAGGACTCAATATGCAACCAAACCAAGCTATGTTAAGAATTTTTAATATGAAAGTGTTAAAAAGTCTTCAAGCTTTTAAAGAATTAAATCGAAATTATCCTGGAATATTTGCTTGGATTGGTTATAAACAAACAACACTTCCTATTGAACATGCAAAACGTTTTAAAGGAAAAACAAAATACTCATTTAAAAAAATGATTTCCTTAACACTTAATGCAACGTTAGGATTTTCCAACAAACCACTGTATTACATCTGCTACTGTGGTTTAACAATTTCTTCACTATCGATAGTATATGGCATATATGTTCTTCTAATTAAAGTTGTGTGTAATCAAGGAATTATAGGCTGGTCATCAATGATGGTCTTGCTTTCATTCATTGGAGGAATCATTCTTTTTTCTCTCGGGGTGATCGGATTATACATAGGAAGGCTATACCAAGAGACTTTAAACAGACCGCTCTACATAATAAATGAAAAAATTTAACAGTGATAAAACAAAAAGTAATCATTATTGGAGGAAAAGGAACAGCCATAAATATTGCTGAACAAATAATCGACGCACATAAAAATTATGGTGTTCCAATTGAATTTATTGGATGGGCAAACGATGACGAGACTATAGACAACATTATCAATTATCCAATAGTATGCAGAACAGATGAGCTAAATGAAAAGTATAATAAATACTCCGACGTCAAAGTTATCTATTCACTTTACAAACCAAAAATCATGAAAGAAAGATGTACTCTGCTTAAAAAGCTCAATATAGATCGCAACAAATTCACAAAGTTCATACACCCCACATCCTTCATATCTCCCTCGGCAATTATTGGCTTAGGATCGGTAATTCTTGCAAATTCATCAATCTTATCTGATGTTACAATTGGAAATTATTCAATCATCAACACAAATGTTGTGGTGGAACACGAAACTAAAATTGATGAGTGTGTCTTTATAGCAGCATCTGCATGCATTGGATCATGCGTAACAGTTAAAAAAGGAACCTTTATTGGACTAAACAGTGCTATTAAAGAAAATTGCACCATTGAACAATATAGTGTTATAGGAATGGGCTCTAACGTAGTTAAAAGCATAAAAAAGAATACAACGGTCATTGGAAACCCTGCAAAACCGCTATAACATGATTATTTTTGAAAACAGAGCATCAACAATACTTTACAACTTACTTTGCTCTAACAAATCCAATGGTATCTATATTCTTCCTGCAAATATTTGTCCCATTGTCCCTTTGGTATTTGAGAAAGCTAAGCAACCGTACGAGTTCTGTGATATTTCACTAACATCTCTCTGTCTTGACGAAAATTTAATCCTAAACAAAATAACTAACCGCATCTACAGCGGAATCCTTTTTGTAAGAACCTACGGAACAACTGATGATTTCGATCATTTTTTAAAAAAAATAAAACTACTTTCACCACAAATAACTATCATAGATGACCAATGCCCAAATATTCCAGAGTTTCTCCCAAAATCCACTTCAGCAGATATTATTCTTC
>Ga0194060_10000222_pt1 | contig 40379 bp, 31 predicted proteins | sample SepL225m_MetaG_FD_163427 | JGI IMG/M metagenome (GOLD analysis project Ga0194060, IMG submission 163427) | Anoxic zone freshwater microbial communities from boreal shield lake in IISD Experimental Lakes Area, Ontario, Canada - Sep2016-L222-5m | ecosystem: Environmental > Aquatic > Freshwater >...
ACCATACTTAGGCTCTTTAAAAGAGTAAAGTACTAGACCTACAAAAGATACTATAAATATTGGATGCCAATAGAATAAACCATGAAAAGAAGAAAACAAAAAAAGAAGTAATTGATTATTTTGCAAAGAAAAAGCATGCGACAGAGAAACAAAACCTTCACCTTGAGGAATAAGCAACCATTTCCCAAAAGTAAATTTCCACGCCACCATTTGTGGCAAAAAAAAAGTAATCACCCCTACAAAACAGATCAATATTTTTTTTAGTTTATCCTTCAAATGCTGGCGATTGTTCGATAACAGTTCAAACAGAGGAAACACAAGAAAAATAATCTGCTGCCAACGCATCAAACATAAAACCCCAATCAAACAACCTTGAAAAAAATACTTTGTAGTAGACTGTTGCTTAGAAAATCGATACCAAAATAATAAAAATAGAGACGAAAACAAAAAAGAAAACACATGCGCATAATTCATTTCGTCAAACAAGTACTGTAGTAATGGAGTACTAAGCAAGATCAACGATGTTGCTAACAATGCAAATCTTTTGCCAACAGCAAAAAAAAGAAGCTCAAAGCAACACAACACCCCTATAAACCCTGCGAGTAAAGAAACACTACTAACCGTAAGTAAAAAAGGAAATTCGTAACCACTTAACTGCTGAGAAGGAATAAACACACCCCGAACACAAGCAATCAAATACACAATCCCATAAAAAGGAAACCAGCACAACGCAGGCCCTACAGAAAACATGTTGGCATATGGTGTAGATGAAATGGGCACAGCACTATGAGTATAATTAAAAGTAGTAAATTCATTTACAAAATGTAAATCATGATCAAACACAAACGACCGTAACCAAGCATAATACCCTATTCCATCACCTACTACCCAGATTTTACAGGTATAGAAAAGAAATAGAAGAACAACACACGCAAAGAAATAGTATTCACGACGAAATATAAATGTACGTGAAAAAAAACGCTTTAAAAAATTCATTTCAACAAATCTATAGTTCCAAAAGTGACATCAGTAGTATATAAACCTGCCATTGAACATTGCACAGAAAAAATTATCGAGGACATATCTCGAGAGGGGGCAGGAACAACCTTCAACCACCCAAAAGCCTTTTCACCTGGAGGAACAGTTACCCAAGGTTTATCTGTAATCGTTCTACCGACCAATTGATAAGCAGTCTGCGCATCATCTTTAACAATTGCTTGTACAATCTCAAGGTCTGCTGTTAACTTTTTTTGAGATTTCTTATCTACAGTAACAGTAGTAGTTGCAAGTTGCTTCGTTTTTTCATCAAGAACCAAATCAAGTTCTTTGCTTGGTTTGGTAGTGTTGGCTGTAGAATAGCTGAAAAACATAAAATTAGGATGAGAAAACACATAGACGCCTGTCAGCTCAACCTCAAAGGAAAGAGGGTAAGCAATAGTTTTGCTACCATCATTCCCTGTTTGTTTCGAAGAAAGAGAGACATATTTCGTAGGACCTAGATAGAAATTTTTCCAAACATTCTTATCTTCGTGAATTAAATCAAGTGTGGCAACAACTTTCTGCCCCCCAGTGATCTTTGAAGTGAATGTATATTCAATCGGAAGAGAAGCAATCAAGCGAGGACTAGTGGCAACAGTAGGTGTCAACGTATTCGAATTAACATCTTTTTTGACATCTTCATATTTAAACGTTGCACTTCCAGTAAAAACAAAGGAATCCAATTTGAATTCTGTTTTATCGATAATATTTTTTATATCTGCGGTTTGTAACAAAGATTTGTCGTCAGCAGCAAGAGTTCCATATAAACTTTCATAATCTTTTGCTTTCCAATAATCCATCGACTTCTGACCTTCTTGTCGAACCTGCCTAAAAACATCTTCATAATTAAGCATTCCCTTTTTAATAATTTTATTTTTTACCTCAACAGTCACTTTTGATTCACTATCAATCTTTTCCTCTGAAATAGTTCTACCATTTGCATCAGTAACCACTTTCCAGCTTTCTTGAACAATGCCCTCAATTCCCGGCTGAACAATCTGGGGAGGCATATTCGAAAAATTCTCCCAATCCTCAACAGTTTCCGTATCAAAAGGCATGGTGATAGTTTTATGCACAAATTGAGTCTGAGGCTGATTTTTCTGATACTGATCAAGCACAACAAAAAAGACAAGTAACATTATAAGGATAATAAGTACCGTACCAATAATCACAAGAGGAAGTCTTAGTTCTTTTTTGAACATAAAATTAAGCGTTTCTACCATCATCAGTATAAGAAAATAACAAACCAATTAGCAAATAGAACATTACGACAAAAAACCTATACTTTTACATTTCAAGAAAACTTAGTACCATTAACATTGTAAAAAAACTTGTGGAACAACGAATGTCTTTGCGCATAACCGTATTAGTCTTAAGTATTATTTCTTTAACCTTGCTGACTTCATGCAGAGGAAATAACAAAATCGACATAATCTCAAAAAATATCGATGCCCAGACACAACAAGCAATTGACCTTATAAAAGAAGAAAATCCTGCTCTTGCCAACGTTCAACCTTGTACACAGTTTGCAGGATGTTCCTCGGACATAGAGTATAAATTAACCAATGGAAAATTATATTTAACCTTTTGGTTAGGAGATAATTGCAATATCACAGGATGCCCAGATCGTCATCTCTGGTACTATATATACGAGAATAATGAAGCAACATTAACAGGTGAAGATATCCGGGGAAAAGATCCTCTACGTAGTAAATAACACTTTATGCGCCAGTAGCTCAGAGGATAGAGCAACGGTTTTCTAAACCGTGGGTCGCAGGTTCAATTCCTGCCTGGCGCACCATTCAAATCAAGTGTTTTCACTGCTATAACGAAACTTTCTACGGATTTCAATCCAGCCTTGTTCATCATTTATTGCAACGAGGAAAATAAAGCTCAAAGCTACTATTCTTCCACTCCCACCGCATCAATCTCCCCCATAATCCTCGCCGTTTCTGTGAGTGCCACGATGATTTTCTGGTAGTGGAGGATATCTTCAAACTGGAGTGTTCGGGTTTTGCGGTCTTTGAGCCATTTTTGGGCGGGTTGGTAGCCTCCGATGTAGAAGTTCCAAGCGGTCTCGGGGACGTTGGCGAAGTATTGGGTGGGGTTGATGTAGACGTTGCCGTCTTTGTATTCGGTTTTGGTGACAGTGTTGTCACCGTCGATGGGGTATTGGGTGATGTAGTTCTCGACAGTGGGGCATTCGAGGAGGTGGATTTGGCGGAGTTCGCCACCGAGGGTGACGAGCTGCCAGAAAGTATCGGGGTTGGTGGGGTATGGAACGCGGGGGAAGTCGATTTTGAGGAATTCTTTGTAGGTTTCTCGGTAGGTGGGGCTGTGGAGGACGGCGTAGATGTAGTCGAGAAGGTCGATGGGGGAAAATGCAGGGGGAAATCCCCTAAATCCCCTTTGAGAAAGGGGACTTTGATTACTGCCTTCGGCAGCTGGAACTCCAGTCCCCCCTTTCTCAAAGGGGGCTAGGGGGATTTCTTCCAGTTCCTTCCCTCTCTCCTCCACTTTCTTCAACAAATCCTCATACACCCCGTCAATATTCTTCAGTACTTCATCATTGGCGTAACGGATCACACGTATCCCAAACTCAGCCAGTTTAGCTGTTCGATCTTCATCATATTCTTGTGTCTCATCATGTGATTCACCATCAAGCTCGATAACAAGTAGTAGTTTTGAACAGTAAAAATCAACTATGAAATTATCAATCGGTTTTTGTCTGAGAAATCGCAGCCCTTCAAAACGATCCTGCGAAAGGACTTCATCCCAAAGTTTTTTTTCTGCAGGTGTTGCATTATTTCTCAACTGTGTTGCTCGCTCTTTAAGTTTGGGATTGAATGGGATGTTTACTATTTCAGGATTAATCTTTAATCCCCTAAATCCCCTTTGTGAAAGGGAACTTTGAGCAGTCTCCATTCCAGTCCCCCCTTTCTCAAAGGGGGCAAGGGGGATTTCCCCTTTCTCCGCCACAAACCGCAATCCTAGCTTTTCTTCAATCTCTTTGACGATGGCCATGTTGAGGTTGGGGGTTCTATGAGGATGTTCATTTTCATCATGCAATCCCCTAAATCCCCTTTGATAAAGGGGACTTTGATCCGCTCCAGTCCCCCCTTTCTCAAAGGGGGCTAGGGGGATTTCCCCGTTCCGCTGAGTGGTGGGTTCGGGGTAGAGGTAGAGGGGGAAAACATAACCAGTTTCTTTGGTTTGTGATGAAACAGTACACATATCAACTAGATTTCTGCTTATAAGTACATGCTGAAAATCAAAAGAACTTTGCTGTCTACACGTCACTAATCCTAAATTTTCTTTAGTGATAGTAATATTACTCATCACTTTTCTTCGATCAAAATCAATAACATTACTATCATAATAAATCCAACGTTCGTCAAAAGGACGATATAGTATTTTGCTCACTTTGTGTTCATCAAAAACACCAAGCCTTTTTGCTTTTTCTATCTGCCAATCACGATTATCTTTTAAACCATACTTTTCCGCAGCCTCCGCCACCATCATTTCTTTGCTATAGAACCGTGCAATTCGCTGTTGCAGAACTGTTTTATCGAAGTCAATAACAAAATCATCACGATGTGTTTTTACACCACTTGAATTCAAAGGAAATATCTCATCAATCTTAACCCCCGACTCATACACCCCACTCCCTGCAAAATCCTTCTTCACAAAGAAATAATTCGGCGCACTCACCTCCAGCTTACTCCAAGGAATAGTACCCAATGAATTACCATCCAGAAAAGCATACTTCTCTTCCCGTAACCCATAGATTTCACTATGAAAGACCTGTGCGAGCGGTTTTTTGCGTTTGTCATTATTACTCATTGGTTGTCCCTTTTTTCAACTAGAAACCATTTCGTTGAAGTCAACGAAATGGTTTTGTGGCTTTATACCGCTGTTTTTGCAGGATTCAACAGCCTTAACAATGACTTTCTTGAAATTGCGATAATCATCGTATTCTAGTATTTTGGCTAAATCACGAGCATTCCAGTACTCGTTCCTCTGTTCATCGTACTTTCTGATACTCTCAAAAATTCCTTGGGAAGATCGTTCTTTTGTATTGGTCATGTTTCGTTTTCTCCTAACTGGAAGGTTTCTTTTTTACAAAAATATTGATACTCACACCCTGCTGAATATCAAACACATTCTCATCCTTGCTCCCATCTGGAGCGGTTTCTTTCTTTTTGGCATTGCCGTGGAGGTCGAAGATGTAGACTTTATCAAATGTTTCCATGAGATCTTTCCTCATCTGGCGGTGAATAATCCCATCGATAAAGCTGTTGTTGGAAATATATGCCAAAATCCCCTCACCGTTTTTCTGAATAAAATGCTGTCCAAAGCGGATAAATTTGATGTAATCATCAGACAATGGCTGAATGTTTCGCTCATTTAGGTCTTTTTTGTAGTCTTTCATCAAGTGAGTAATCCAGTCACCGGAATTTGAAGAACTCACACTATACGGCGGATTCCCCATCACCACCATCACCGGAGCATCCCGCTTGATATGGTTCGCCTCATTCGCCTCGGTACTCAGCCAGCTAGCAAAAAGCGTTCCTGTATCGGGATGGTGTTCTTCGAGACTATTCGTGAGATAGACACGGAAACGCTGGTCTTTTGTCGGTTTGTAGCCTGTTTCTGTGAGTAGGAGGTCGAGTTTGAGGTGTGCCATGGCGTAGCTCGCCATGAGGAGCTCAAAGCCGTTGAGACGGGGTAAAAGGTTGTTTTCTGCGTAGGTACTCCATATCCCCTGCTGCCCTTCGAACCGTTTGTGAACATGTTTGACCACTTCTGCCAAGAACGTTCCTGTTCCGGTGGCGGGGTCGAGGATTTGGACTTTGTGGACTTCCCGCGTTGTTGTGCCCTTTTTCCCTTGCCCTGGTAAGGTGATGGAAATCTTGCTGCTATCCGCCAGCCCCATCGGTAACCCAAACTCGGTTTTGAGAATATCGTCAACGGCTCGCACGATAAAGCTGACAACAGGCTGCGGGGTATACCAAACACCACGGGCTCTGCGGAGTGCGGGGTCGTATTCGCTCAAGAATGTTTCGTAGAAATGAATGATGGGATCTTCCATCTTTGTAGCTTTGCCGTAGTCTTTGAGCAGTTCTTCAACGTTGCAAGCGAGGAAAATATCCACAAGATCGTCAACGATCCAAAGTATACGGTCGTCAATATCCGGTCCAGCGATATAGCCAAAGAGTTTACGAAGAAAAGGATTAGATTTCGGGATGAGTTCAGCGGCTTCCTGCCTGCTAAAGGTTGCCAACGTAGGGTCATGCAACCGAGCGGCAAACATACCATAGGCAATCGTCTGTGCGTACACGTCAGCAAAGGCTTTTGGCGTGATGTCGTGAATAAGAATCTGCTTAAATGCATTCATCTGGTCTTTGAGGGTGCTGTCCTCGTTGCAGGACTCATCGCTGGTGAGTGCTTTCTCCAACACGTCAGAAAGCAACCGAGCTTTCCCCGCCATCATTTCTGCAAGTTTTTTTGAACTCCGAATAGTTTGCCCACTGTGTGTGCAAAAGTCTTTGATCAAGTTCTCGAACAGCGAAAAGTGTTCGGGAAGTGGTTGCAAGCCTTTGTCCGTCAGCTCGGCAAGAGCAATAGTGGTGATCAGTTCCCCGTCATGGTAGAGGTGGAAGTCGAGGTAGTCGGTGAAAATGATGTTACTCAACGAGGCTTTGTAACGGTCAAACTGTTCTTTGTTTCCTGCTTTACTCGTTCCTTTGAGATCACTGGAGCCAATATCTTTTGCCTCGATGTAGCCAAGTGGGATGCCTTTCCGAGTGACGATAAAATCAGGGGCACCACACTGCACCCGTGCGGGTTCGTTCTGTGCCATCACCTGCGGGGCAAGCCCTTCGATCAAGGCTTTGAGAGCAGGGCGGTAAGAATGCTCACGAGCTTGTCCGGTGGCGTATTCTCGTTGGAGGTTGGAGAGGTAGGTGGAGATGATGCTGTCATATTGCCCCATTGGTGGTTCCTTGTTAACAAGAGTTGACTCTAGCTTACCCATATCCCGCCGGTTGTTCAATGCAGAATGAGGCTAATACCTAATCAAAAGCCAAACCACCAAAATACAAGAAAAAATTGCCCGAAAGCAAGAATACCACCAAAACTAAAAAATTGCACAAACATAACAAATAATGCAATTCAAAAGAGGGGTAATGAGCTTGACAAAAGGCGTGAAGACTGATAACATTAGGTGATTTAAAAAAGTAATACATAACAAAAAAAGTACAAATCGTCATAAATGTTTTCTTGTACATATTTTACAGAGACTGGTAGCTACACTTAAAAGGAGAAATAAAATTATGAGAAATAAAAGCATCTTGCTTTCAAGCATGACTCTCCTTTTATGTTTGGGAAGTTCATCCACCTGGGCATTCACAATAGATGCAAGTAAAAACCCACCCAGAGCAATAAGTTATGAAGCAACTTGGATCAAGCAATCATCTGTAAACAATGCATATTCACCTGGAAGTTCGTTCACATTAAACGTAACCTACAAAAATACAGGAGAAGCAACTTGGAGCAGTGGTGTATGTCTCAACGTATATAAAGACCCGACACGAAAAACAGCACCCATTTCCGACTTTGACAAACCATCTGCATCACGGTTTGGAACTAGTTACTGGAAAAACACCACATGGGTTAATGCTCATCGCCCATCCTGTATTCAACAAAGCACAAAAAAGAATCAAACAGCCTCACTTGAACTAACCTTTAGTATTCCTCCTGATACCCCCCCAGGCGAGTATTATGAAGACTTATCACTAGCAATTGATGAAGGCGGGCAACAAGCGTGGATGTATGCAAATGCACCAGCCTATAAGCTGGACTCACTTGGGAGGCCAGGAACTGGCGATCCATCAGGTGTTGCACACATTTGGGTACCAATAAAGGTAATCCCACAAAAACAAGCTAATACACCTATTCCAACAGCTACAACAACATCACACCCCAACACCCCCTCAGGGAATTTGGTCTTTTCTGGCCAAGGAAGAGATCTCTACCAAGGACATGGTCTGGGTATGTCCCAGTTTGGAGCTTATGGAGCAGCATTAAAAGGATACACTGCTGAACAAATCGTAAAGTTTTACTACACTGGAGTAACTATTTCAGCAGATGGAAAAGGAACGGTAAACATTTCATCAACTGGAACTATGGACATAGAAGAGTACGTAGCTGGCCTTGGAGAAATACCTGACAAAGCCTGCGGAACTGACGCCCAGGTAGCAAGAAATCCCGATAAATACGTAGTTGACTCATCATCTACTGTATGGGATTGTTGGCCAGAAGAATCAATAAAAGCACAAACTATTGCAGCTAGATCATACGCGCTTGCAAAACAAGGAACTCTTCGTACAGATGCAGGAGATCAAGTATACAAAGGCGGATTAAGAAAAAAATGGGCTGCTGATGAAACCAGAGGACAGGTAATCAGATACAACGGAAAAATCATTCAGGCCTTTTACTCATCAGACAATAATCAAGGACATGGAACGGCAAACCATGCAACAGTATGGAGTGATTTCTCTGGAGAAACCGACGCTCTACCCTACATCAAATCGGTAAATGACAACTCATTTGCCTTACCAGGTCCGTGGACAAACTGGAAATGGAAAACAGAACCATTTTCTTATGAGCAAATAACAAACCTTCTTAGTATCCAAAGCACAGAATACCCTTCAGGAAAAACATTTCTTAAAAACCTCATTAGTGACACAGGTAGCATACAAGCATTAGACTTCATTAGGGATCCTTCAGAAAGAGTCTGGAAAGTTAAAATCGTGGGAACCAAAGGAACCAGAGAAATCGCTGGCTGGTATTTTAAAGAACTCTGGAATGATGGCGTTGAAAAAAATCTTGTACCCAGTTATATCTACAGCCTAACCTACTATCTCAACTGAAAAAAAGTGGTGGTAAAGTTTCATAAAAAAGCTCCCCTACATTTCTGCGGGGGAGCTTTGCTGATCAGCGTGCGTAGTATGTGTTAAAACGAGCGCTAGGATTCATCATCTGGGCCAGAACGTCGTGGAGGACGATCTGTTTTTGGCCTTGCGATGTTAACGGTTAAGGTTCTACCTTCAAACTCTTTGCCATCGAATAACTCGATTGCCTGGTGAGCTTCTTCTTCCGTTGACATTTCGACAAAGCCGAATCCACGAGATTTACCAGTCATACGATCAGTGATAATCTGTGCAGATTCCACTGAACCGGCTGCTGAGAAATGCTCTTTAAGGGATTCTGGATTGGTTTTGTAGGAGATGCCCCCTACATAAAGTGTCTTACTCATTGAACAAAATTTCCATTCTAAACATAAACATGACGCACATGGTTGACGGAACGACCTTTGTTACGCAAAAAAGTGTAACTCCGACTACTACAAGTATAGAAGTATAAATCAATAAATGCAAACCTCATACTAGCTCAAATTCTATTTTTTCGGCTTATTGCCTTTAGGGTGGTAAAGCAATTGCAAAAAAACCAAAGATGTAAGCCAGATTTTGATCACCAACAACAACAAAACATTCTCAATACTTCCAACTAGAAATAAACATAAAATAAAATCAAAAACGACCAGACCTAAACCACTAAATAACACCCATCGTTTTGTTCTTACACTGTAGTAAGAGACTCCCAAGAAAATCACTCCTGAAAATAATAAGTAATACGAGAACCAGCTATCACGCTTGTATGGAAAAGCAATTACAATAGAAAGTAGTCCTAAAGCCATATTAACAAAACCAACATCTCCAATACGTTTTATCAAAGATTGATAGAGCCGAAAGCGGGTACTTGAAATTATTTTAAAAATTTCAAAGTGTGAAAACCCTTTCTCTCTAAAATATCGAACAAGATCTCTTTCTTTATAGCCATGAAGCAACGCTTCATTTGCTGCATGATGAACTTCTCTGTGGGTCAATACCCTTTGTTTTTCTACCATAAAGAATCACTTTTTTATGAACTAAGAAGTACAATAGCACGTTCAACACGCTCAATCACACATTCTTTACCTAACACCAATAATGTATCGAATAGAGGAGGCGAAGCCTTACTTCCAGTAACTGCAATCCTAACAAGCATAAATAGCTCACCGGTCTTCCATTCAAGCTCAATAGCCTTCTCGCGAAAAGCTTGTTCTAAACTACCATGATCCCAACTAACTGATGCAAATAGTTCATTCACTGATCCCAAAGCCAGAATAGCTTCTTCCGCGGTCTTTTTAGCAGGTTGTAACAATAGCTTGTCGGGAATGATTGACTCAAAAACAAACGATATCTGCTCCTTCACCTCAGAAAAAACGACCAAACGTTCTTGAACCAACTTCAAAATATTCTTGAGTTTTTCCTTGTCTTGTTGCCACTGTTCAGGAATATACTGAGTGCAACGACGCAACAATTCATCAAGTGAAAGTTGACGAATATACATTCCATTAAACCAATCAACCTTATCTCGATTAAATATCGCTCCGCTTTTCCCCACCTGAAGGAGAGAAAACAATTGCACTAGTTCAGTCTTGGTAAATAACTCCTTGTCATTACCAGGCGACCATCCAACCAAAGCTAAAAAATTAACGAAAGCCTCAGACATGTACCCTGCCTGTTGATAATCAAAAAGATTACAGTCACCCTTGCGTTTGCTCATTTTTGAACGGTCAGGATTGAGTATCAAAGGTAGATGCGCAAAATCCGGCAAAGAAAATCCTAAGGCATCATATAAAAGAATCTGTTTCGGTGTATTGGAAATATGATCCTCCCCACGAATTACATGAGAAATTTCCATCAACGCATCATCAACTACACAAGCAAAATTGTAAGCAGGAAAACCATCTGCTTTCATAATAACCATATCTCCAAACAAACTAGCATCAAAGCGTACTTCCCCTCTTATCATATCGGAATACACAACCTCGACATCAGGAATTGCAAACCGTAAAGCAGGTTTTCGACCTTCTTTTCGCAGTACTTCTTGTTGCTTTTTAGTCAAATTTCTGCATTTCCCACTATACCGTGGAGCTACCTTATTTCTAGCTTGTTCTTCACGTTCTAAAGTCAAATCCTGAGGAGAACAAAAACAGTAATAAGCGTTGCCTGCATCCAATAACTGTTGAGCATATTTAGGATAAAAACCTATTCGTTCTGACTGACGATAAGGTCCATATTGAGCTGGCTTTTCAGGTCCTTCATCGTAATCAATCCCCAGATAAGCAAAAGCCTTATAGATTAATGCTTCATGTTCAAGTTTCGAGCGTTCCTGATCAGTATCCTCAATTCGAAGAATAAATGTTCCATTATTATGCTTAGCAAAAAGATAATTAAATAAAGCCGTTCTTGCACTCCCAACGTGAAAAAAACCAGTAGGGGAGGGTGCCATGCGAACACGTACAGACATATAAAATACCTCAGTTTGTTGGTTTCTATTGTAGGTAAAAGAAAAAAGGATTGAAAGATTGAGGATTCAAAAGTAGCTTAAACCAACCGAGCCAAAGCCTGAACAGCTTTCTTATTAGCTGCATCCACTTTCAAAAGCTTTTCCCAAAAAGGTTTTGCTTTTAATTCTTCACCAAGTTCTTGCAACAACTCGGCATAAGCCTCAATATATTGAGCTCGATCATCTTCAAGCTCCACAGCCTTCGCAAATGATTCCAAAGCCGCAGTCTTTTTCTTTAAAAGCAAACAAACCTGTCCTAGCTGAAAATAGCGCGAAGCAGTAGGCTCCAAAGCAATAGCCTTCCGATAAAATGCCTCAGCGTCAGAATATTCTTCAAGCTGATTATATACAGACGCTATCCTTGTAAATAATCCAACATCCTCCATCCCCGTTTCTATTGCTTTTTCGAAAGCTGCTTTTGCTCGAACGAGCTGTTTTTGTTGAAGATAAACAACCCCAAGCCCTTGGTGAGCAAGTGAATTTTTAGGATCATGACTCAACACTTTATTAAACATAAGAGTAGCTTTAGCGTAATCTTTAAGTAAAACAAAAGTATTACCTAGCATAATACCAACTTCGAGCATTGATTGATCATATCGAAAAGCTGCTTCGAAATAAGGCAAATACTCTTCAACGGGACAATCATGCTCCTGAAGAATTGTTCCAACCGTGAAATGAGCAGGAGCATAATGTGCATCCAACTCCAAACATTTTCGAAAAACCGAGATACTCGAATCAAGCCAATCAGTTGGTGACAAATCATTTTTATTTTGTTGTTGCAAAATTCGCCCCAACTCAAAAAGATTTTCAAAAAGAGTTGGGACTTCAGATTCTCGTTGCTTAATGACTGGACTTTCTTTAAGAATTTCGGCTATAGATTTTGTTGATCGAATATATTGTCTTGGGACAGACTTTTTTACATTTTCTTCCGCTAGTTGAAGTTCAATAACTTTACGCAAAGCTATCTCGGCTTTAGAAAAGTTACTTTGATACTGTTGAGATTTATAGAGAAGAAACGAACAAAAAATACTCTCAGGTATAACACCAATAAGCTGATTACATAGGTCTTCCGCACGACTAAAATCTTTATTCTGTGTAGCCAAAGTAATTTCATCAAGAACAAACGGTAATGTTTCCTCTGTAATCTGCAAAGCAAGTGCCTGCCCAACAACCTCTTTAACCTGATGCCGTGACAAAGCAAGTTTAGGTTTGGCAAGCTTCGTAACAACAAGTACAAAAAAAGCCAGCACCGTCAAAGCCAGAAAGTTAGGAAGTAAGTTCGTAATCATGCTTGTCTACCTCGACAATGGCTCCACCATCGATGGAAACTTTAATTTTTTCGCGAAAAATATTGATATCTATAACGTGGCCAGTACCTTCTTTGGTTTTAATCTTCACACCGATTTCAGGGTATTCTTTTCGAGCATCACGATAATACTCATCCTCATAGGAAAGGCAACAAAGAAGTCTTCCACAAACACCCGTAATTTTATCAGGATTTTTCGTCCCCAAATACTGATTGTAAGCCATATCCATACTAATTGACTTAAACTTTGGCATCCAAGAAGAACAACAAAGCACACGACCACATTTACCAATCCCACCCACAACTTTAGTCTCATCCCTAGGTCCAATCTGACGTAACTCTACTTTTGTCCTTAATGACTGTGTAAGATCTTTCACCAATTCACGAAAATCCACACGCCCCTCAGCAGTAAAGGAAAACGTCACGTGAGTGCCATTAAAGTTATAATCAGTCTTAACCAATTTCATTGGTAAAGCATGATGCTGAATCTTGGAAAGACACAAAGCATGAGTTTCCAGTTCTTTTTCCAAAAAATGAGTCGCCTGAGACAAATCATTCTGCTTAGCACGTCTAACAACCGTCATTAGCTGTTCATCATCTGTTCGATTTGGCTGCTCTTTAACGTTCACAACCTGTCCCAGTTCCAAACCATGTTTCGTTTCGAAAACCACAGATTCACCTACTGAAAGCTCTAATTCTTTAGGATCAACAAAATGGATAAGCCCAAGCTTTTGAACACGAACACCAACTGCTGTAGCCATAGTATGTAAAAAACCTCGCAGATAACAAAGTGTCTTTAGCTAGTATACCAGAACCCCAAAAGAACCAGATCCCTGTATAAATTTTCTATCTAAATAACCGATGATGAAATTTCTTCTAGAATTTTTCCACATTTTTCTTTAACATTTCCAACATGTTTTTTAGCATCAGTTAATCGACAAACTTCAGAAGGTGTAAAATGTTTTTTTACCATCGAATGGTCTTCTAATAGTTGGAGCAGAGGATTTTCTTTTCCCTCCTGAATTGATTTCCATGCTTCAAGAGAAAGTTCGCGAATCACCTCATGGCCTTCCTGGCGATTTTCACCTTTTTCAACGAGAGCCATTAACAGTGGCTCCGTACCGGCAAAAATACCGTAGGTATTAAAATTTCTCGTAATAGCAACATCATTAACAACCAAACCAGGTAAAATTTTATCTCCTAACAACCGAAGCACCTCACTAGTAGCAAGATAACTTTCAGGAATAATTGTGCGACGATTTGCCGAATCATCCAAAGTTCGTTCAAGAATATTCTGCGCAGCATCCTGCCAAGCAACTTGAGCATAGGAAGGAACTAGTCTCGCTAGGGAACAAATTCGTTCACTAACAATAGGATTACGTTTAAACGCCATTGCTGATGAGCCAACCTGTTTTTTGCCAAATGGCTCAGCCATTTCACCAAAAACAGGTGACTGCAATAAACGAAGATCCAAAGCAAACTTAGCAGCAGATTGGCAGATACTTGCCAATACTGAAAGAATGAGAAAATCTTGCTTCCTAGGATATACCTGCGTTGAAACAGGAAAAACAGCCAAGCTGAGATTATCCATTACTTCCTTTTCAAACTCTAGAAGGGAAACGCCCTTATCCTCTAGTAACTGGTGATAGCTTGCACCCGTTCCAACAGCACCCTTGATTCCTTTTCCACGAATAGATGTCAACAAACGCTTCACCTCATCAAGATCCATTAAAAAATCTTGGGCATAATTGGCAAACCGATACCCCAATGTAATTGGTTCGGCTGGCTGAATGTGCGTAAACCCCATACACACAGTTTCCTGATGCAATTCAATGAGCGATTTTAACTGTAATAAAATTGCCTGAAGCTGACATTTTACTAATTCCAGAGCCATCTTCTGTTGTAACACTTCAGCATTATCACGCACATCCATCGATGTTGCACCTAGATGAATTTTTCCACCACCAATAAGACATTGACTAGCATATGTCTTAATTTCTGCCATCACATCATGATGAATTTCACTTTCAATTTTCAATGCCGCTTCAATGTCTATACTTTCAGCACTTTTTTCCAAATCAGCTAATTCTTCCAAAGTAACTAGACCATATTTAGATTGCGTTTTTGCCAATGCAACCCAAACCTTTCTCCACAACTTTCTAGTCATCACGTCAGAAAACAACGTCCTCATAGCGTTAGTTCCATAACGATGAGTGAATGTTGAAAGATACGTCGTATAATTGAACATAAGATAATTTCCTTATCTAAAACCTTTTAAAGCATACTGTGCCTGAGGCGGAATGTCATCAGCAATTACTGATCAAAGCCCTGTATTAACCGCCCCTTGAACCAACCTGTAACTAACTCCAATCTCAATAAAAGCAGCAACAATCAAAAGCAAAACAACCAGAAGCCAAATATAACCGCATTCATTAAAAGTGTTTTGCCACTCCGCTCCAATATTTTTATACTTCTGTTTTTGGCGAAAAGGCGATGTCACAAGAAGAAATGTTCGATGTCCGAGTTTCATCCCCCAAGCCGCAACAATGAATAACGCTGGAAGTTCAAAAAAAGCATGGGGAGCCAGTGCTGAAAAGAAAAGCTCACTACTCATCTTACCAACAGAAATCCCTCCCAACACACCAATAAAAAAACTATTGCTAAATAATAAAAGAAAAGGAAAAACACCAAAAAAGACACCAGTAATCAGCATAATACTTACTACAATTACATTTTGTCTCAAAATCATCCACACCTGTTGCAAAAATGAAAGCTTCTCAAGTTCCAAAGCTATCTGTGATAAAGAAGAAAATGAATTCTCCAGCAGCTTATTTACCATATCGGGAAATAGCGTATACACAACGCACCCCATCGCAAGTCCCACAACAAAAACACATCCTGAAAGAACAAGCCACCTCCAATTCGCTTTCAATAACCGAGGATAGAATAAAAGAACAGTTTTCATACAATACCTCATGTATAGTAAACAATAACCTAGCTGCTGGAAAAAAACTGCCGAGTCCGCATCTCCCTTCCCAATACAGAAGAGAGAAATAACCCAGGAAGATCACGAATTTCCTTCAAAAATGACTGCGGTTGGCAGACATCAGCCCACTCCATGGTCTGCAACTCTTGCAAACGCATCAATTGTTCAAAACTAACCCGCTGTAACGGATATTCATCCAAAGCTGGAAAGGTGCGAAAAAGACACTGCTTACAAATGATACCATGGTCTGTTACCGCATATTCAGCTACTTCACGAGTGAGCGGCGCAACGCATTGTGCACAAGTATACAGTTGTGGCTGAAAACCTAAAATCGACAACAAATGCATTTCGAAAAAATAAAGTAGCATAGTCGAATCAGCAATACGGCGAGATAACCCATCAAGTGTTTGAAGCAATAACGAAAATAGATCGCCCTGATCATGATCTTCTTGAGCAACCGTAGCGCACAACTCAAGCAAATAAAGTGCACGGCTGATAGTTTCAAAATCTTGCCGCAACGGTGCAAAGTACTCAACCAAAGCCACCTGCGTCAACACATCCATCGACTTCCCTTCAGCAAAAGTTCCCTTACTATGACAAAAAAGCTCGATCCCAAGCGCCAACTTGCTTGTCAAACTCCTTGTCCCTTTTGCGATAGCGGTAAACTTTCCTTTTTCAGGAGAAAGAAGCGTAAGAATACGATGATTATCACTATAATTGATCCGTTTAAGCACTATAAATTCAGTTTTGTGATACATAAAACAACATCCCAAAGAAAAAATATACTAATATTCATCAGAAATAAACAACTATGCTAAGTTACAACTTTATCTATTTTTTTCACACCTTCTCGCCATGCAAAAAAAGCGCCAATCAACGTTATCGGCAACCACAACACTAAGTGCAACAAGATTGTATACCCTGCTCCCACTGAAGCTGAAACTGCAAAAAGCCCCATAGCTTTGACTACAGCAAAATCAAATGTTCCAGCATACCCAGGAGTAGAAGGAATCAGGGTCCATAAACTTGCAAAAGCTGCTGTGAAAATAAAAGCATACACCGGCAAATCAAAACCAAATGCCTTGGCAGTTATCATATATACTAGACCTTCAAACAGCCAACTCATTAATGAAAAAAAATAAAGCAAACCAACACTCTTAAAATTCGGAAGAAGCTTGAACGCATCTATAAATGAATGGTAAATATGTTTTATCGAATCTTGAATCTTAGTATGGGGAATAAATCCTACCAGTGAATCAAGAATTTTCTCCATTGGCTTTGGGAAAAAAAGCATAAGAAAAGCAAAAACAAGAATTCCTAGAAAAATAAACGCTCCAAGTTGAATAACAAAAGCAATAGATCCATCAATCTTATCTTTAATAAAAAACGAGGAAACCACAGCCAAAGTAACCATCGCCAAACCATCAAAAATTCGTTCTACAACTACAGTTGCAAGCACAACACTTTTTCCCATTCCTGTTTTTTTACACCAAGAAAATGTTCTAAAAAACTCACCAGCACGAGCAGGAAAAATATTATTAGCAAAATACCCAATAGCTACAGAAGGAATAACTGAAATAGGAGTAATTGGAAAAGTAACTTTCAAATCTTTGCGGATATTCAAGTTATGCAACTGGTAACTCCATCGTATACAAACCCAAAACACATCCATAAAGAAAAAACCAACAGCCAGAAGCAAATACCATGAATTTATCCGTTGATATTCTTGAAATACTTTATCAAATTGTAAACCTCCAAAAGCAAGATATAAAAACAACAAAGAAACCACTATCCCCAAAATAAACTTGGCGTTTCCTTTCAACCAGTTTCCAACTGAACGTGTTCCTGAGTTTGACATAAGTATACTTTCAAAAATGTAAGAATAGACAAGACAAGACAAACAATCCCGCCGTACGTATCAATTTCCAACTACTTTCCTAAAAGCTTCCAGCGTTTTCTCAGCAGTCTTCTCCCATGTAAATGTACTTGCTCTTAAAACTACTTCCTTTCGAAAACGTTCATAGAGGGCAGGGGAGCCTTCAAGCTTAAACATTGCAGAACATAACTCATCAGATGACAGCGGGTCAACCAATAACCCTGCTGCCCCAACCACTTCTGGCATAGAAGAGGTGTTAGAACTAACAACTGGACATCCTGAAGCCATCGCTTCCAACAACGGCAATCCAAAACCTTCATAATAACTAGGGTAGAGAAATGCAAAGGCAAACGCATAAAAACCACACAAATGCTCAGATGAAATATGGTGAAGAAACAAGACGTCATCTTGCAGTTTTAATGCATGATACAATCTAAATATTGGAGCAAAAAACCACCCCTTTTTTCCTACAATTACCAATTTTTTCTTTCCACCTTTCGATCTGTACTCATGAAAACCGCGAAGTAAAGCCGTTAAATTTTTTCTTGGTTCTAAAGTGCCAACAAAAAGAAAATAGTCTCCCCGTTTCAACATACTAACCTCAGAGTGTTCCTTAACTAAATCGCTAGAAAAACCCGACCACTCGTTTACAGGTCTAGGATGAAAAGAAGATTCAACCCCATGAGGAATAACAACCACCTTGTCAGGTTCAAGACCAAAACCGGAAATAAGTTCTTCTCTCGTTGATTCAGCAGGGGTAAGTAACAATTTACTTCGCTGTAAAGCTCGTTTCATAAGCAAACGTTCCATCACCCTTGTTTTTCTTTGATGAAAGTGAGGAAATTTCAATGCCGAAAGATCATGAATCATCACGGCTGTAGGAGATGAAGCGAAAGAGGGAACCAATAAACTGGAAGGAGAAAAGTAAAGATCAACATTTTCTTTAACAATTTCCCGCATTGCCTGCATATGCCAGGAAATGCCTTTCTTATAGAGCTGATGGTAGTGAAAATTAGCACCAAGAGGCATCGGCAACGAAGAAAAAGGCTCACTGAGTAGTGTATAACTATTCACTTTGTCCATCGACGAAAGTGCCTTCAATAGATTTCTCGTATATCGCCCAATCCCTGCCGCATTCTGTATCGCAGGCCTGACATCAATAGCAATTCTCATAATTTTTTTCATTAAAAACAACCCTACGTATTTCTAGTTATTATTTGATTTTTATAGCGTCTAATCATACAAACCTCGCCGCCTCCCCAGTCGATAATGCCTAATGCCAGAAATAATCCCATTCAAGGGTGTCAAAAGAGCTTTTGGTCGGCCTTTCCCATACCAGAACATACAGGCAAGTATAGGTCGCCACTTTCCTAAAAGAAAAAGTGGAAAATACTGCTTAGGCATATTTTTAAGAAAAAACAGCGTCTCATTATGAAACAGATGAAAATACCACGTTATCTTGTCTTCAAAACTTCTAGTTCCACCAGAGAAACATCGAACATGAAGCACCTCAGCTTCAGGTTCAAAAACTAACGTATATCCCTTTTTTCTTACTCTGAAAGAAAGGTCAGACTCTTCTCGAAATGCATTACCAGTGAAATGTTCATCAAATCCCCCCACTTCTTCAAACAAGGCTTTACGAAAAGACATGTTACAACCATGAACAGTGTCAATCACCCCTTTTGTTGTTAATGAAAAATTATCATAAAAAATACCAGCCTTAGAAACATAAGCAATATGTTTGGGGTTATTAGACATCGAATTATCTTTTACAATCACTCGACCACCAACACCACCCACCTTTGCATCTTGATAATTGTCCACATGCCTTTGAATCAGATAATCATCATGAGGAACAATATCATCATCAAAAAACACCAACAATTCCCCTTTAGCTCGTAACGCACCATAATTCTTAGCATGGGATGTACCTACTTTTTCTATCCGATGGTACTGCATCTTGCTCTGATGTTCCTGTATAAACTTCTCGGTCTCAGGAAGATGCCGACGACTCTGATCAACTACAATAATTTCAAAAGTAGGATATTTTTGGGAAAAAAGAAAACTCAACGTATTACAAAGTACATCTTCGCGGTTATACGTCGGAATAATTACGGATACAAAAGGTTGTAAATTCATGAATTTGTTCTTTGTTATACACGACGAAACAGCTAGAAGGAAAAAGCAAAATATACAACTAAAAGAAACTCAAGTGAGAACACCACCAACATTGTAACGTAGAAAAGAAGAAAAAAACAAAAAACACTAAAAATCAGGTATTTGGTACTTTAGAGTTTGGCGATACAATCTGGGGTTCTTGCATACCATTACGAGGCACTGGAGGTGGCGAAAGTGGAAATGCAGGTTTAGGAACGGGAGAAAGAGTTTTATTTCCTGCCGCCGAACTACTACCTCGAGCGTAGGCAGCTGTTGATTCAACACTCGCGTTGGCAAATTCTGCGCTTTTTCTATATTCACTCACATCAGTATGAATCTTACCTCCATCACTTTCACCAACTATTCCCATTTTAGAAGCATCCTTCGACTGCAACGTACCATTACCGCTTTGTGGGCTTGATGGCAGCGGTTGAACAACACGTGCAACTGCAGGTTGTTGCCGCTGTTGTTTAGCATTTACCAAATTTTGCTCCTTGGATTGATCCTTGCTCTCACCCTGAGGCGGTGTTCCTTCCATTTTTGGCTCTACTGTTACAGATGGAGGCTTAACCGTTATAGATGGCATAGTGATGTCAGCCGTCGCGGTAAGTTTTGGTTCACTTAAACTATCAAAAGGCTGTTTGGCATAATTCTGCATTCTAACCACAACATCCTTATTAGGAAGCGCTTGAAGATCTTTACCAAAAGAATCAGCAACCTTGTTTGCAAAATCATGAAGTGGCTTATTGACTGGATCAGTCGTACTAGATTTATCAATTTTATCTGCAATACCCGAAAGTATTTTTTTAGTCTCTTCTTGAAGCTCAGGATTTTTCAAAGCTGTTTGTAAGGACTGCATTCCTGAGTCAGAAGCCAAAGCAGTCATAGTACTGGAACTCATCAAAGGATTCTGTAAGTCCCGTTGTAAACTCTTTAATCCATCCGTACTCGATGTAAGCACTGGCAAAGCTTTTTCTTTATCCATAGCATCGAGATATTCCTGTGTGGTATTCAAAGCATTCTTTTTCTCATCCTCAGATGCCAGGCTAGTAATAAAATCTTTCTGAGTTTGCGTCCAGACTCCAGGAATTTTGCTGGAACCAAGAAGTAAATCACGCTCTTGTGGGGAAGATGACTCATACAAACCCTGAAGATCAGCCATAGGTAAAGACTTCATCGGAATTCCCGCTTTGAAAGTTTGCCCTAACTGATCAGTTGAAATTGGTTGTTTATTTTCAATTAACTCCTGCAACGACTCTGCTGTAAGCGGAGACTGCTTGGGGTCATCAGGTAAATCCATAATTTCTTTTGAGAGCATTCTTGCTCGGTCTTGCATTTCCTTATCCAATAATCTTCCTACTTCGTTTTTTGTATCAGGAGTAGTTAAAGACGTTTCCGAAAGAAAAAGTAACATATCCCGATTTTGCAGATTGTCAGCAGAAGAATACATTTGCCCAAGTTCGGCATTCGACATTGAAACTGGCGTTAATGTTTGTAAAGAGCTCTTCAGTTCTGGTGCCAATGGTGGAAGAACTGGATTGCTCAGTGACTGGTAATATTGCTCTCCGAGAAACGACACAAGTTGTTCCTCTTGGGAGTTAGAAAGTAATCTACTTCCAGAAACATCATTGCTTCCAACAAGATGAAAAAGGTTCTCCTGATTTTTTCTATCTAAACTTAATGCAAAATCACGCATATTTGAAATTCCTGACACATCAGGATTACCCAAAGAGCCAATCAAATCTCCAGAAGAAAGTGAAGTTAGAGGCAACGAAGAAAATACTTGCTGTCCAAGAGAATGTAACAAAGACTGCTCCTGCGCTCGCCGGCCTAGTAAAGCAGGAGAAACCATCGAAATAGTTGCCTCCAACCCATTCTGTGAAAAATTACCCCCTGAAGAAGTAAGTGATGGTTGAACAGTAGTAGTTTGAAGTTTTGGCGATGGGGCAATTGGTTGTGTTTGCACAGGCTCAGCCTGAGTCGAAATATTTTGTTTTGCTTGTTCAATACGTTCCTGCCCAGCAAGACGAGTGAGCAAAGATACCTGTTCGGAAGACCAAACTTTGTCTTGAATACCTGAGCCCAAAGTACTCAATAGAAAATCCTTGGTATCATCTGTTCCATTCGCGTACGCCTGTTCAAGAGTTGCAAGCGGAACAGCCTTCAGAGGAGTTTGTGACAACACAACATCAGCGATTGCTTCCTTAGATAAAGGAGGATTCTGCGCAACAGCAGAAGTAAATTCTGCAGGAGTATGATAGTGATCAAGCGATCGTGGTTTAACTTCACTACTAGAAATGGATGGAATACTCTCAATATAATCACGCGCAGCAAGTGAAATCATCTGTTCTTGGCCTTTTGAAGTCCAAAGGGGCACATTATTTCCATCTTTTGAGTCAAGAGAGAGTAAGAGTTTATCCCGCACCTGCGAAGATGCGCCTCGATACACAGCCGAAAGTTCTGGCATTCCTAAACTAGAAACAGCTTGAACACTGTTTGCGCTTAGCTGAACACTACTATCTTGTAGCAACATCTTTTCCGTCGCAGCAACCTTTGCACTATCAATATTTGGTAATGCCGTAATTATAGTTCCTGAATTGGAAGAACTTATTTGTCTACCAGTTTTTCCATTTTCTGACGACAACCCCACATGCTCCAAAGAAACTGGAAGCGCAACACCATCAGAAACACCCCTTCGTTGTTCATCAGCCGTCTCATTACTTGCAATTCCCTGAAGTTCTTGCAATCGTGATGCCACTTTATTTTGATTATCCTGCCAAAGCTTTCTCAAATCGATTGCTGGCGTCTGTTTTAATTGAAGAAACTGCGACTGAGACTGCATTTGCTTTTCCTCACTCGTTTCAGACCCTGATCGTGAAACTCCTGAAGACGAGTCACTTCTGCTTTGCGATGAAGCCATCACAATATTCGAAAGGAGTGGTAAGTAACTTTTTAACAGTGGTGAAAACGAATCGCCAATTTTTTGAAAACCTTCCGTAGCAACACCTGTCATACTCGGTAGAAACAAAATCAAACCAAACGTCGCCAGTCCAATAATTATTTTTAGAAAATTATCTGCCAAACTAATTTGTGAAAAACTCACACCAATAAGAAAAACAAGTGCAACAACAGGACCAAGAAAAACAGCTTTAAGAAAATTTCTCCACCAAACTCTAGCCATATTACTAAAGTTTGGTAAAAACCACATCAAAAAAACTGCTGGAGATAGCGCCACTAAAAACCAAATCGCAGCTGCTCGGATAATAAGAAAAACATCAACAGCCATTGTTATAAGAAAAATAAACAACATAATAATCACCGAAGCCAATGGATTATCAAAAACTCCACCCAACACACTAGCTTGGGGACTTGTAAGAATATCCCCGAACAACAGCGCAGGCGCAGCACCAGAAATCCCATAGACATTGGTGCCTGTAGTCGCAATTGCCGAGCCTATATTTCCAATGTCCCCAGCCTTTTCAAGAATCACATTTGAAAGAATCAAAGATAAGTCGGTGACAATCTGACAAATCAGTAAGCTAAAGTTAACCAAGACAACCGCCTGAATAAAACGAGGAAAAAGCTTTTGTATACTATACTCTCTGGGATTGAATTCAAACGCTGTAGCTAAACCCGCAACAACTAAGAACAAAATAAAAAACATATTTGCCAAATCACGAGTCAAACCATGTATTTCTTTCAAGTAAGTGTTTTTACTAATCTGCTCAATTCCGATATTTAAACTTCTACTAAAAATTCCCATCACCCAACTAACAAGAGACACCAATGTAGCATTCATATCATTCCAAATGGTATTCAATCCAGTTACTGTCTCTTTTGCTGACTTGATGCTGTTGTTAAGATCATCAATCTTACTACTAACCTCGGAAATGCGTGAAGAAGCAATCGTTTGCACTTGATTAAGCACTTTCAACAGTTCATCACGTGTCGCAATAACTGATGCTCGAGCTTTTTTCCAAGCATCTTGAGTTTGAGGATTTGATAAGTTAGGAAATTGGCGATAAATATCCAAATAGTTGGTTACATCAGTCTTCATGGCTACTATTTTTGCATCAACACCTGCCTTATCCCAATCAATCTTCATAGGTTCTATTCCCGCAGAAGGAGAAACCCAACCATCAAAGCCACTCTCTTTTAAATCAGCAGGAGCGGAAACCAACTGTTGGATGGTTGAATATTTAGCATCAAGCGTCGCAGAAATAGTATCCATGTCATACGGCGATGCAGAAACCGTTCCGGCAATATCAGAAACCTCTTTATGCAATTTGGTAGCCAAATTCGATTGCGCTTGTTTTTTGACCAAATACTTTTGCAAAACCACAGTATACCTTGTTGCTGCAAGATTTTTATAATCCGAAGCGATGTCGAGTAAATTCACCGATGCTGCCTTCTGATCGATATCAGGCCAATCAACTGAAGCTTTGCCTGTAATCGGACTTCGCTGAGAAGTAAGCATAACCTGTAAATTTCTCCCGAGCAGGGTAAACTCAGGCAACAATGTGTTGGTTTGATCATTTGGCGCGCTGGTCAGGGGGGCAATATCCTTTTCAGTATAAGCCTGTAATTTCTTAATCCGATCCTTTATCTGATCCAAATTAGGAAATTGGATAGTTTCAGGCGTTGAAGAGGTATAAATTAGAGTGTTTGCTTTTGCATCAGTTAAATAGAACCCATACACATCTCGTAAACGATTTAAAACACTAGTATCAGTTTCTCCTTTTGGCACCGTCCAACTATCAAGTACTTCCTCAATACTGTTAACCACACCCTTTACACTATCAACCACTGCAGGTGCTGTTTTAGAAGGATCTGTTTTATCAGGACTAATGTATGCATCGTTGTAGATACTTTTTAAAAGAGTATCAATTTCATCTTTCTGCTTGCCGTTTTTAGATTTTGAAATTCTTAGAATTTCGCTTTCCACACGACTAGCAAGCTGAGAAGTGGTCGAATACAACTGTGTTGCTCCAAGTGCATCTTTACTCCTAGAACTAGACGTTCCGCCCAAGTACTGCTTTTCTGCCAAGGAAATTAATGCATTTTCTTTATCCACATCACTGTAGTAGGGAACATTCACCAACTGATCTGCCGAAACGGCGGCTTGAACCAAAAGTGGTTGGGTAATAAAGAAAATATAGCCCATCAAGAACAGTGAAGAAAAAATTGTTTTTTGTTTTTTGTTCATAGTAATCCAAAAGCTTAACCGTCTAAAAGACACAAACCCTAAACCAGGATGCTAGTATAGAAATCGTGTTAAAATATCACCACCAACCAACTGGGCAAAAATAAATGCACAAAAAATAATCAATAAGCCTTCAACAGCATGCCAGATCTTTTTCTTAGCCAGCTTTACTTCCTGTGGATTTCCTCGAGCATTCATGTATGCATATCCTCCCATAACAATTCGTGACACAATCAACAAGCCACTCATCCCATAAATTACATTCAGCACCCCGTCAATAAATGCCCCAACAACAGGTCCTTTATCAGAATTCACGGTGAAACCAAAAATGGATTCAACTTGCCAGGCAAAAGAGAACGCAGGAAAAAAGAGCAACAACCAACCGTAATACCAGATACATTGTTTTATTTTTATATACATATTATACAATTAAAATAATCTCTACAGTATAAAGACAAAACAACACTTTGTCAAGTCAGAACAAGAAAGAAGGGATAAATGGACGATAAAAAAACTACCCCCAAAGCATACAATCGAGAAAAGCTGATTCTTTCACTTTCCCAGACAATACTCACCATCATCCTCATTGCATTATTCTTCTTCACAGAAACTTCACAAAAAACGCAGATTGTTTTAGACGAAAATATTCCACTTTGGTGTGATACTACAGGATTCTGTTGGCAACACAATTACGTAGTTTTTCTCCTATTCATTATAGTAGCCGGAATTCTAGAAGCAGTGTTAACCTTTCCAATCTCGTTCTATGCTGGCTTTATAATCGAACACAAATATAACCTTTCGAATCAATCTTTCACTAAATGGCTTATCGAAGAAGGGAAAGGAATACTGATTGGTGGAATAATTGGATTACCAATACTCACCGTCTTTTATAGTTGCCTTCTCATATTTGGCAATAGCTGGTGGCTACCAGTTGCAGGATTTTTATTCTTTTTCAGTCTGGTTCTCTCTCGTCTCGCGCCAATCTTTATCCTACCGCTCTTTTATAAAATCACACCCCTCGAAAACAAAGAGCTCGCAAGATATCTCGAAAGCTATTGCATTAAACTGGGAATCAAAACCCAAGGCATCTACGCCTTTGATCTCAGCAAAAATACTAAAAAAGCCAATGCCGCTTTCACAGGAATAGGGAAAAGTAAACGGATTATTCTTTCCGACACACTACTCCAAGAATTTACACAAGAAGAAATAGCAACAGTATTCACACACGAAGCAGGTCATATGAAATTGGGTCACATCTGGCAAATGCTGATTGTTGGAGGAATAGTGCAGTTTGGTATGTTTTACTGCATCGCAATGACATACGGAAACTTAGTTACCCAATTCGGCTTTACCTCATTGGCAGAACCAGCAGCACTCCCACTACTAGCACTACTCTCCATCCCATTAGGATTCATCATCATGCCGCTCCAGAACATGTTCTCTCGTGAACTTGAACGACAAGCAGATACCTTCGCCATTCAAACAACAAAAAACAAAGAATCTTTTGTATCAACAATGGAAAAATTGGGAAAGCTCAATCTCGCCGACAACACACCTAACCCAATAGTAGAATTTCTCTTTTACTCACACCCATCCATCAGTAAAAGAATCCAGTTAGCTAAAAAGTAACTGCTCACAGGGTTGCCTCTCCGACAAAGCAGAAATCTGAAGCCACATATTCGTTATTGGCAAAGAAACCTAAGACGTATAGTGCTTTTGTTCCGCTTCTTTGGTTCTTTGTGAAAATGCCGTAGTGACGGCATTTTCACAAAGAACCCCGTTTGCAAGATATAGATTGTTGCGAGAATCCATCAATACGACTCTCTGGAGCGTCGGAACATGATTGTGGCAGAGCTATGAGCACTTACTCTAAAAATATTCACCTAACGCAAAGCTCGCTTAAAATATTCAACAGTCTCCCTTAATCCATCCTGCAAACTAACTTTTGGCTCCCAACCTAATGTTTTCCTAATCTTTTCTGCATCGGCAATAAGTTTCTCAGGATCACCTGGACGTGCAGGAGCATGCTCAACAGCAACAGAAACCCCAGCAACTTCACCCAAAGTCGTAACCAATTCGTCAAGACTCACACCGTCACCACTCCCGAGATTAAAATAATTAAAACCTTGCAATGACAATGCCATTACATGAGCTTCTGCAATATCTCGAACAAATACAAAATCTCGAACCTGTTCACTGCTACCAGTAATAGTAATAGGTCTATTATGTAAAATAGCATCAATAAAGCGAGGAATCGCATGCGTTTCCGGTTGGTGACGCTCATCAGGGCCATATGCATTGAAATAGCGCAAAGCCACTGCATTCATCCCAAAGTTCGCACAATATGCACTCATAAAATGCTCAAAAGCCAACTTTGAAGCACCATAAGGGGAAGTTGGTAACTTAATAGCATCTTCGTGAATAGGAACTGACTTAGGATTCCCATAAACTGCAGCAGTAGAAGAAAAAACCAGCGTTGTAACCCCCACATTCTTCATAGCCTCTAACAAAACTAAACCACCCATCGTATTTACAGAAAAGTACTCCATCGGTTTTACTACTGACTCAGGGACGGAAATCAACCCAGCCATGTTAACCACTGCATCATGCCCAATTAGCGCACGTTCTAAATCATCCTTATTGATCACATCCCCCTCAATAAATCGAACTCCTTCAGGAACAGCATCCCTATAACCACCAGAAAGATTATCAAACACCGTCACCTCGTAAGAGTGATTCAATAGAGCACGAACAACATGAGATCCAATAAATCCCGCTCCACCGGTAACAAGTATTTTTTTCATAACAATTCCTCCATTACTAACAAATAATAGCACACAACAAAGCCTCCACTTGCTCGAACCCTCTCACTTCCGTATTATGAAAACAAAGCATGTTCCACAGTCCATAGCAAAAAACCATGACACAAAGCAAAACCAAGAAAGAACAACTCCCCATACCGCTGCAAATCGTCCGCTGCTCAACATGCGAAGGCTGGGGACACAACAACGAGTATAAGAAATGCCCCCAATGTGCGGGACACGGCATTTACGCCATTTACAACACAAATAAACTGCTTTACATTGGCTATCCCCATAACCCTACATCATTCTCTTGGCCATTCGTGCAAAGACTATATCTCACAGTTATTGTAGAGTGGGTTCTAAAATTACTAGCCCTTGCCGCACCATTGGTATTTATACTCTATTTTTGGCGTTCTAACGAAGAAGCTTTATTAATCTCAGAACAAATATATGCCCGTACTTGGCTTAACCTCATTTTCTGGGGTGGATGGATTGCTTGGTTGATTATCTTTTACTGGACTCAAGTTGGACAACAAAATATCAAGCCACTAACAAAACTTATTGGACAACCCCAACCTGTTGAAAATCCACCTCCTCCACAAGTTGGCGAAGCATTAAAAAACCTAGAGACAATAGATATATCGCAAAGCTTCAGTTATCACTTTAAAATCTCGCTACTATTTTCACTTTTCAAAGTAAAGTCCGAAGAAAAAGGCCATATAACAGCACTTCATACGCTTTATCAAATTGGCAAAAGACCCTACTTTCAAAAAACGCTTGGACGCTTAAATATTGAATACCATGGCTTTTTGCAAAAAATTCAAGGTTTACTTGATCAACAACCGAAAGAACAACACGGAAACAAAATATACCATTCTCCAGATTTCAAAGAATCACTTTTCTACACTCTTTGGTTTCTCCTCCAACTTCAGGAAGAAGTGTTTTTCACCTACTCTATTCTGCTAGGACTTATCAGAATTGAACATATCTACGAGATTTTTCAAGAGTACAACGTAAAGCTTGAAGATTTTCAAAATACTGTCTTCTGGACCGAACAAATGATTGAAGGTCAGAAAAGTCGCAAATACTATTGGAAAAAACCATATCACCGGAAAGGAAAAGCCGATGCAGGTTGGACATCTGGCTGGACAATGCTGCTTAATCAATACAGCCAAGATCTCACATCATACGCCAGAGACGGCTACCTTCTCCCTGTGGTAGGAAGGCAAACAGAAATTGAAAGTCTCTTGCACATCTTAGACCGCGTAACAAAAAGCCATGCACTTCTTGTGGGTGAAGTAGGTGTAGGAAAAAGTTCAGTAGTAAATGGTCTTGCCCAAAGAATTGTGGGTGGAAATGTACCTTTCAACTTAAAAAATTATCGTGTAGTAAGCCTCAACATTGCCGCGCTCTTTTCTGAAAAAAATATTCCTGATGGTTCAATGGATGTATCTTCTGGTTCCGGAACATCTGAAATTCTTTCACACATTATGCATGAACTCGCAGGCACAGGTGAAGTTATCCTAGTACTCGAAGACATCCATCTGCTGTTTTCATCTCAAGGACAAGGGATGAACGCCTTTGCAGTAATGCGTCCGTTTGTTGAAAATAACGTTTTTAAAACCATTGGGATCACCGACCCGACGAACTACAAAGCGACCTTAGAAATGAACGAGACGTTCGCTAGTTTCTTTCAAGTGGTTAAGGTGGATGAACCAAACGTAGAAACTGCCATTCACATGGTGAAAACCTTGGCTATTGGCATCGAACGCGCACACGGAGTAGTAATTTCCTATCCCGCAGTGGAAGCTGCCGTAAAATTATCTCACCGTTATATCAAGGGAAAAGCACTCCCCAGTAAAGCCATCGACCTTCTGGATGAGGCCGCAGTGGTATGTAAACAAAAAGAAATATATAACGTAAATGACGATGTAATAATTGACCTTGTAACCAAGCAAACTGGTATCCCAGTTCAAGATGCAGGAGAAGAAGAATCAAAAAAACTTCTCAACATGGAAGTCCTCCTTCACGACCGCGTTATTGGACAAGAAGAAGCCGTGAAGGCAGTATCGTCTGCCATGCGTAGAGCTAGGTCTGGCTTGAAAGATGAAACACGTCCAATCGCCACTTTCCTCTTTATGGGACCAACAGGTGTTGGAAAAACTGAACTGTCAAAAGCCCTAGCTGACGTCTACTTTGGCTCAGAAAGAAATATTATCCGTTTAGATATGTCCGAATATCAAAATGCTAACGATCTCTTTAAACTTATAGGATCCCCACCTGGATCAGCAGATACCAAAGCTGGAGGGTATCTCACCGAAGCTGTTCGACAAGCACCTTTTTCTCTTGTTCTGCTAGACGAATTGGAAAAAGCCAACCCCAAAGTCTGGGATATTTTTCTTCAGGTTTTTGATGATGGAAGACTCACCGACAGCCGTGGCATCACAATCGACTTCACGCATACAATCATCATCTCAACCTCCAACGTTGGAGCCCTATTTATACAACAAGCGATGCAGCAGGGATGGTCACAGGAACAGATCAAAGAACAACTACTTGTTGAACTCCAAAAAACCTTCCGGCCAGAATTTATAAACCGTTATGATGGCGTGATATTATTCAAACCTCTTGATCAGGAACAACTCTACAAAATTGCACAACTGATGATAAACAGTATCAAAAAACAACTTGCGCTAAAAGAAATCAACCTTGAAATCTCACCTCAATTCCTTCAATATCTAGTGCAAAAAGGCTATCATCCTCAATTCGGAGCACGCCCACTAAGACGTGTTATTCAGGAAGAAGTCGAAAATCTCCTCGCTGACAAAATGTTGCGAGGGGAAGTGAAGAAAAATGATACTGTGGTACTATAATAATGCATCCCAAATGGCAGTATTTTGTTTTCATTCTCCTATCCTTGACTCTTGTTAGCTATTTCGCTGTTCTTCTAAGAATCTTCGGCACCCTTCATGCAACGATCAGTGAAAACATAAAGCCACAACCAATCTCAGATAATCTTTTGCTCTGGACTATTATTGTGTGTGCAGCCTACTGTCTGATGCTTCTGCTCACCAGACGATATTTCACAGTGATACCATACTATTATTATTGGATAGCACCAGTATTTGCACTTATCATCAGCACTGCAACCTATCCAAGATTTGCCGATGATATCCTTATCTACGTCATGCATGCCAGAACAATAGTGCTTTATGGAATGAATCCCTACATCACACTCCCCGAGACAGTTGAGCACAGCAGGCTTGCTGAGTTAACCACACTGAATATTACCAATGTTTACGGCCCAGTCTGGACGTTTATTTCTATTATTCCCACACTGATTGCACAGAAAAATCTGCTTATTAATATCATCCTCATGAAAGTTTTAGTCATTCTACTATTTCTATCAACTGCTGCTACACTTGACTACCATAACCAGAGAGAAAAAATCGCCAACCGCATAATGCTGCTGGTAGCAGTACTCTGGAACCCACTACTCCTAGTTGATATCGGAATCAACGGGCACAACGAAGCTGTTATGATGTTTTTTCTTGTAGTTGCAATAATTCTCTTGCTTCATCATAAAAAAACTGCAACTTTTATTACCTTTTCCATTGCAGTTTTAACAAAATATATTCCAATACTACTGTTACCACTACTATTCATCAAACTAACTAAAAATAGCAAAAAAATTATTACCATTACTCAAGGAATCGCTATTTTGCTAGCTACAGCAATAATCTCTTTCACCCCTTTTGCCAACAAAAAAATTTTCTATGGAATATATGAACAAAGCACAATTGTTCTTGCATCATTCTTTTCACTAAGTGGAGCTTTGCATATCCCCTTTATTATAGGTGAATGCTTATTTTATAGTAGTTTCGTCACTATTACCTTTCTTGTCTGGAAAGGCAAAAGAACAACTCTTTGGGGCATCTATCACACGATACTTTGGTACCTTATAATCGGAACAAAACTTTTTCACCCCTAGTATGCCATGTGGCTTTTTCCAGTCGCTTTACTAACTGGAGAAAAGAAGTACATATTTCGTGCCAATATCCTTACCTTTAGCTGTTTAATTTCATACGGCATCCAATGGGAAAAAATTCTCGGCATGAACTGGGAAAGCGTACAACCTTACCGCTACCTGTGGTTCTTTCTACCACAGATTAGCTTCGTGCTTTATGACGGAATCAAACTCATCCAAAACATGAAGCTAAAAAAGTATAAAATATCAAACCAGAACAGTGGGATTACCTAAAAAATTACCTCAACATTTCTCTAACCTTCTTCACCAACTCCACAATCTCCACAACTTCCTGATTACCAGTTCCAAGAGCTTTCACTGTAACCCTGTTCTGAGCCGCTTCATCAGGGCCCGCAACAATCGCAATAGGTATATGCAATTTATCAGCATACTCAAATTGCTTCCCTAGTTTTGCGCCATCAGCAGGATATATTTCAGTTGCAATTCCGGCTTTTCTTAACTCTTCTGCCACTTCTATCGAATAGTGCGCAAGTTCAGCTGAAAAAATAGTCACCAATACTGTCGTCCCCTGAATCGATGTCGGAACCAACTCAAGCTCTTCCAAAACCGCCACCAAACGCTCAAACCCAAACGACAAACCAACAGCAGGAATTGATTTTCCAGAGAACATACCAATCAAACCATTATAACGCCCGCCACCCAACACTGAACCAATCTTCGGTTTCTCAACCACAGCTTCAAAAATCGTGCCGTCATAGTAAGAAAGCCCTCGAGCTAGGGAAAGATCTAAAGAAAAAAATCCAGGCCCACGACTCTTCTTCTTCAACAAAGAAAAGATTTTAGATAAATCTTCCAAACCCTGCATAGCAACAGCATTTTCAGCAAGTTTGTCCCTCAACATCACAATCGTTTCATCAGCACTCAAATTCATCGTTAATAAGGCAAGAAAGGCACTAACGTGATCAGATGAAAACCCTTTGCCAGCCATTTCTTTCGCAACTCCCTCAACCCCGATTTTGTCAAGTTTATCAACAATTCTCAGTACTTCACCATACTCATCTTCAGCAAAAGAAAAACAGTGCAACAAACCATTTAAAACTCGTCGATCGTTAATTCGAATAACAAAACCCTGTAGTCGCAAAGCAGAAAAAACATCATAAGCTAAAGAAAGCAACTCAACATCAGCTAAATACGAAGAAGCCCCAGCAATGTCCACATCACATTGCCAAAATTCTCTAAATCTTCCATGCTGTGGGTTATCTGCACGCCAAACAGGTGAAATATGATATCGACGAAAGGGTAGCGGAATCTGCTGATTCATTGCCATAAAACGAGCAAATGGAATCGTAAGGTCATACCGCATCGCCACCCGCCGCTCACCATGATCAACAAACTTATACATCAACTGTTCACCCTCAGCCCCATATTTACCTTCAAGAATATCTGCATATTCCATCACTGGTGTATCCATCGGCTGAAAACCATACTGCTCAAATACGTGACCCAAAACACCAATCAAATACTTCCTAACACGCATCTTTTCAGGAGAAAAATCACGAAAACCTTTGAGAGTTCGGGGTTGAATTAACTTAGACAAAGAAAGCTCCTCGCAATACTGCCTTTTACTGAATCAACTCTAACATAGAACTGTCAATATTTTCCAAAATCAGATCAATCCCAACTTCACCAAAACACTACTGACAAAAACAACTCCAGCTGTTTCTGCGCGTAATATCCTTTTACCCAACGAAACAATATGTACATTATTCCTCTTCGCCAATGCAACCTCTTCAGGAGAAAATCCACCTTCACAACCTATAAGCAAATTGATTACCTGATTATTACCCAATACATCGGCGGAAACAATTGTACTAACTCCTTCTTCCTCCCACGCCAACAAAGAAACGCTCTTCTCAACAGCAAACAAAGATTTGTCAAGAAAAAGCTCAGCAAATGATCTTTCTTCATGAAGCTTAGGAACACAGACTCCACCAGCAATTTCACAAGCCTCAACTAATACTTTTTCGAAATGCTCTTTACCCAAATGTTTATTAGAATTTCGTGAAGAAGTAAATGGAAAAAACTCTTGCACACCCAATTCAGCAGCTTTTTGAAGAAGAAATGCTTGGGCTTTGTTTTTTAACAAACCATGAAACAATCTGATTGTCACAGGCAATTCAGTATCGGTAACGACGTCATTAACAATGTTACCAATAACTTTCCTTCGTTCAACCTGAATCAATTCAACCAAGTACTCTTTTCCAGAACCGTCAAAAACAGTAACAGAATCTCCAACCTGTAATCTGAGAACTTTAGAAATCTGCAACGTCTGTTCAGCAGAAAAAACTACTCCAGAAACTGAAATACGATCAGAAATATAGAACCGCTGAATTGAAGACATAGTATTGAAATATAATTACTTAACAAAATGGCGAAGAAGAAAATAGGCAAAAAGAAACAGAAACATCCCACCAACACTATACCAGATTATGACGCTAATTTTCGAGATACCGGAATCTGAAGGACTATCTGTATCAACTGTCATAGCCATTTTAAAAAAACCAACCGAAGGTGTAACTGTCAACACACCACCTTCAACACTTGGTGTGATTTCTTGTACTGGACAAGTAGCGATCTGTTCAAAAGCTTTACTAGGATCAGGCTGAATCTGTCGTTTACCTGAAAAATCACGCATGATCAGTCGCACATGTTCTTGCACACCTCTTAGTTCGTCGGTTTTTATGGGAGCCGGCCGTGTATCCTTGTCAACATGAATAGTGGGAAGATAACGATACCCACTCAGATGAACTGCTCCATCTTTTTCCTTCACAAACGTGAAGTAAAAAATAACCGAAGTTGCACTGTAACTTTTCGCTTGATACATACCTTGTGATGCAATGAAATTAGCAAGAGAATAAACAACCAATACTTTTCGTCCATCAACCTCAAGCAAATCAACCGGTTGCAGAGTATGGGGTTGAGCTCCAAGAATTACATCAGCACCAGCCTTCGCTAACTGCTTCGCCCCATCAATCTGACCAGCATGAGGATAGAATTGATATTCCACACCCCAATGCGCCGCCACAACTACAAAATCTGTCTCCTTCTTTGCCTTCCTGACAGCATCCAATACCTCTTGCCTAATCGGTCCACTCTGCTTCCCATATTGGTTACTGTTCCATAATAAACTTACCTGACGAAAAGGATCAGCATTCCCATTCGTCCCCCATGTAGCAGATATAAAACCAATTTTCACGTCCACACCATCACGGCTAATCATAATCGGCAAATAGGGTGGGGGAGGATTTTTTGACTCTGTTGACGTAACTGAACCATGGTGCAAAATACCTGCATCATTCAACACCCCAATAGTCGCATCCAAACCCTTCGGACCACGATCCAAAATATGATTGTTCGCAATCGAAACAACGCCAATCCCTGCATTTTTAAGAGCTTTAGCCAATGCAGGATTGTAGTTAAACATCGGGTAAGCACTTTGGGGACTTCCTTTCAACATCGCACCATCAAAATTAGTGTAACTAATATCCGAGACCTTCAGATATGGTCGTACATAATCAAACAGGTAATCATATCCCTTCCTCTGACCCACAGCCTGAATGTTCTCATGAGGAAATGTATCCCCAGTAGCCGCAAAAATAAATTCCGTCCCACCTTTGCCACAAAGATCCGGAAGCTCCAATTCAGTATCAAGTCCATCACTCCTAGCAGCTTGAACAAAGGAAATAAAAAAGAAAAAAGAAACTGCAAAAACAACAAGAAAATAAAATAAATATTTCTTCAATGCAAGAAAAGTAAGTAACTACACTACCATTACACAACACATACCCATACTTAACAAGACCAACCAGTGAGTTACAAACCTACACACCTGCAGCCTGAGCAACAGGCTCCATCTTTTCTGTCCAAGCTTGAGGGTTTTTATTCCACTCTAGAACCAAATCCTTGTCCTCTTGTTTCACAAAACCCCGCTCAACAGCATAATGTACCAAATCTGAAAAATTTGTAAGCGTAGTTAACCCTACACCAAGTTCAGAAAAGGTTGTGGCTGCTTTTAGCATCTCGTGAGTATAAATAGCTATAACATGCTTACACTGAGCGCCACCTTCAATACGAACCGCGTTGATCGTGATAGCCGAACTTTTAGCAGTACTAATCATATCTTCCACAACAAGAACATTTTGTGTAGGACTCAAAAGACCACCTTCAATTTGCTTTCCCATGCCATGACCTTTTGGAGTAGAGCGTACATAGACCATAGGAAGCTTCATAGCATCAGCAATCCAAGCTGCATGAGGAATGCCTGCAGTTGAAGTACCAGCAAGCACGTCAGGCTGTAACTGCTTCTCACGAATAGTCTGAACCAAAAGTTCAATAATTCTTTCACGTTCCGCTACTTGTGAACAAAGCAACCTATTATCTACATAAATGGGACTCAAAATACCAGATGTGAATCTGATTGGCTTCTGAGGAGAAAGTACAACAGCCTTAATATCTAGAAGTATCTTGGCGGTTTCAAGACTGATGGAATTTGTCATTTATAAACTCCCTTATGTAGTGACAGTAATTTAATTTTATGACAAAACACTTTTTATTACCAACCCCTCATTACACTCAGCATACAACCACAAATTCTGCTATCTAAGCTTTCTTTCCCCATTGTGTTAAATAAATCCCAACAAGGGAAAGCAAACCTCCAAAAACAAAATAAATCGAAAAGCTACTATGAAAAAAAAGAATCTCAAACAATGTTGCAAATGGTGGAACCAGTAAGAAAAACATCGTTACTACTGAAGCCGAAAAATGTTTAAGCGCAGAAATCTGTATTATTCTTGGTAACGCCGTTGCAAAAACTCCAGCCAACATACCAACCAACAAACTATGCATAGAAAAAAATTCTTCAAAAGAAAAACCTGTGAAAAACGCAACAAAAGGCAGTGAAAAAAAAGTAGCAATAAAAAACGAATAAAGATTCACCTTTAGCGCACCATACTTTTTCCCAAACCTGCCACCAAACACATTAAAAGAAGCAAAACCCATTGCAGCTCCCACCGCAGCAATAAGTCCCAAAGTAACAGTAGGACTCAAAGAAAATAGTACGGATTTATTTGCATGGAAAAACAAAACAAAAATAATTCCAACAATTCCCAGCATAATTCCAATCACTTTTACCCATGATAACTTTTCTCTTTTTAAAAAAAAACAAAGAAGCAACGCCCACAAAGGTGATGTATTGGTAAACAAAGAAGAAACTGCAGAATCGGTCATACGTGTTGCAATAATAACCAACAACACCGGTATCCCTTGTCCAAAAATACCCAATAAACCCAACGGTAATAAATCAACCAGCTCAACGGCAAAAGATCGTTTAGAAATTAACTGAAAAATCAAAATCCCAACTGATGCCCAGAAAAGTCTCAGAAAAGCCAAACCCAAAGACGAAAGTGTCCCTGAAGAAACTTTAATATCAATATAAATTGTAGCGGTAAGGAATGATCCCAGTATAAGAAGTGAAGCCCATTGAATTTTCTCTCTCAACGATAGTTACTCCTCATAACCTAGATTACAACTTGTATAGACTTACCTTTAGCAGCGCTAACCATAGTGCCATTATCAAACACCAACTCACCATTAACAATGGTTTTCTCTACCACTCCACCCTTCAAAGTCATCCCTTCATAGGGGGACCATCCACATTTAGACCGAATACTTTCCCTAGTTATTTCTAATGAAACATTAGGGTCAATAATCACAAGATCAGCATCATATCCCTCTTCCAGAAATCCTTTATGAAGAATACCATAATTCATTGCAGGATGTTCACAACATAATCGTACAACTTGAGGCAAACTCAATTTTCCTTCTGAAACCGCATGCAACAGCAAAGGCAATGCAAACTCTACACCCGGCAATCCAGCTGGCGCTTGCCCGTAGGGCAAATCTTTTTCTACGGGCAAGTGAGGAGCATGATCAGTCGCAATCTGGGAAATAACACCGCTACGCAAAGCATCCCACAATGCCTCTCGATCTTCTTCCCCTTTTAATGAAGGGTTCATTATCCTATACATGCCATGAGATCGAACATCTTCACGAGTAAACCATAAATAATGTGGGCAAGTTTCTGCTGTTACAAAACCAGCCTGAATTCCTTGTTCAATATAAGCAAGTTCCTCCTTGGCCGAAACATGCAATATATGCATTTTCCGCTTGTACTTCAAAGACAACTCCACCGCATGTTTTGAACCTAGTGCAGCAACTTCATTATCACGAACTAATACATGCTGGTAGGGATCATCAAAAAGTATATGTTCTGCCCCAGGAAGCTTCCCTTCAGAAAACAATCCCATTCTCAATAATCTTCTTGCTTCACTCTCTGCATGTGTGGCAATTAATTTCTTAGTATTACTAAATATCTCAGATAGATATCCATCATCTGCCAAAGTCATCTCACCTGTACTTTCCGCCATAAAAACTTTGATTGCCGGAATAGTATCTAACTCATCAGCTTTCTTCAACTCATCAAGATTGGTCTTTGTAGCACCAATATAGATCCCAAAATTACACAGACACTTGTTTGCGTAGAGTACTTGCTTTTCCAGTACCAAATCAACTGTCGTAGTTTGCGGCTTCGTGTTGGGCATATCACAGATAGTCGTGACCCCACCACTTATTGCTGCGACTGATTCAGTTAGTGCATCACCTTTCTGGGTAAATCCAGGATCACGAAAATGGACATGAGTATCAATCATCCCAGGGAGTATGAATTTCCCCTCACAGGAAATTTCCTTATCCGAGACGCGGGAAATAGAAGAGTTGATTTCCTCAATCACACCATTCTCTATAAAAACATCACCATAAAAAGATTCATGCCCCATCACAAGCAAACCATGCTTTAACAAAAGACGCATAGCACTCACATTCACTATAAAGTAATTACACTAAAGTAAGTAAAAACTAACGATAGAGATTAATTGCATCTCTTGTTTCTTTTGCTTTCTCACCAGCTTTTTCAGCAAAATCTCCCCCAGAGGATGCAAAGATAATCTCTCTAGCAGAAACCAATATCAAACCTTCTTTATCTTTATTCAAACCTGCCTTCAAGGTTTTTTCCAAATCACCACCTTGTTTGCCAATACCAGGTACCAATATCCATGATTGTTCTGACAAAGCACGAATTTCAGCAAGTTGTTCAGGATATGTAGCGCCAACAACCATACCACAGTTGTTATACAACTCATTCCACTGGAGTACTTTTCTAGCAACATGCATATAAAGCGGGGAAGGGGTAGTCACTGCCACTCCATAAACATTTTCCTGTTCACCAGCTCGAAAAACACCCAGAACTGGCGAAATACTAGGCAAAGAAGTGACATAAAGATCCTGAAAATCACCAGAAGTGCTATTTGACGTTTTCACTAAAACAAAAGAATACTTGTCTCTATAATTTAAAAATGGCTCTATGGCATCCAATCCCATATAAGGATTTAATGTAACTGAATCCGCACCCAATTCATCATATGCAGAAATTGCAAACTGTTGTGCAGTATTACCAATATCCCCGCGCTTAACATCCAAAACCACAGGGACATCTTTTTGGTGTAAATACTCAATGGTCTTCTCAAGTGACTCCAAACCTTCTTTACCGCAAGATTCATAAAATGCACTATTTGGTTTATAACAAGAAACATATTGCAAGGTTGCATCAATAATCGCTTTATTAAAAGCAAACTGGGGTAGAGGCAACTGTAAAACCGACTGTGGTAATTTTGCTTTATCAGCATCCAAACCGACACACAAAAGACTGTTATTTTTCGAAATATTTTTCTGAAGATTTTGCACAAAACCCATAGGATTATCCTTCTAAAACGTTGACAAACAGTAGTATTTCTGTTACTATTGTAATCTAATACTAAAAAAAAACAAAAAAAGATGTAAGGAGACTCTAGATGGATAAAAACAAAATCGAAATTGTGCGATCGTTATTGGTAAATGCCGAAACGAACATTGCACAAGCAAAAGAACTGCTGAATCAGATCCTTGGTGGTACCGCAACTGGGCCCCCAGAAGAAATAGATTACCAATCCAACGGAAAGCTTCAACTTTCGGACCTATCGATGTCTGAAGATGGCAAAGTTATCGAAGGTGTGTTTGACGGTGAAAGTATGTACGGCCCAGACAAAAAGAAATACTCCGTCCCGCCAAACTACGCCAGTAAATCAAAACTTGTCTATGGTGACAAATTAAAACTGATAATTGGACCTGATGGAACTTTTACATACAAACAAATCGGACCTGTCGATAGAAAATTTACCACAGGTGTTTTGGTTCAAGACGGAAAAACATACAAAGTAGCTGTTGCCAACAAACAATACAGAGTACTAGCTGCTTCAGTTTCCTACTATCGAGCTCAGGTTGGGGATGAAGTAGCCATCATTATTCCCTCAACATTTAACAGCGAATGGGCTACAATAGAAAACCTTATCCCAAGATCCTCATCTTCAAACGATGAACACTCATCAGGATCTAGTCACACTACGTCTAAAGC
>Ga0194060_10000223_pt1 | contig 40359 bp, 39 predicted proteins | sample SepL225m_MetaG_FD_163427 | JGI IMG/M metagenome (GOLD analysis project Ga0194060, IMG submission 163427) | Anoxic zone freshwater microbial communities from boreal shield lake in IISD Experimental Lakes Area, Ontario, Canada - Sep2016-L222-5m | ecosystem: Environmental > Aquatic > Freshwater >...
GGCTAAATTCGAAGACCAACTAACACCTAGTGGATTTTTATTGTCTACATCTGAACCATTACAAATAGCCAACACTTCAAAAAATTTCTCCGATATTAATTTAGGTGGGGTTTATGCGGCTTCAAACGACAATGACAGATACCTTTATTTAGGCTTTTCAATCAACCATATACTAGAACCTAAAACTAGCACCTTAAACGCCGACTACTATCTTAAAAGACGATATAATATTAATGGTGGCGGCTACTTTCCAATGGGCATAAATACAACTTTGCATACAAGTTTTCAGTACCAAATGCAAGCCGATTATCAAGAACTTATCATTGGAGCTGCTTTAAGTTATTCTATAAATAGCAGTTCAAATAAATCGTATGAGTTGTATTTGGGAACATGGCTAAGGAATAAAGATTCATTCATTCCTTATTTGGGATTTGAATTAAATCAATTAAGGTTTGGTTTTTCTTACGATATTAATTACTCAACCGATAGAACTGGAGGCCAATATTATCGAACTGGCGAATTCTCAATTATTCAAGTTTTCAATAAGAATACAACTAGTATAATTAAGTGCCCGAAATTTTAAACTACTACAGCAGTTAAATTATTTATTCAGTCACTGCTATCAATTGTGTTTTGGGTATATTGGCATTTCTCATTGCAATATTTCTAACGGTTGCCGAAGTAAAATCACGGAATGCTTTTTTACTAATTTCATCGTCTCCTGCCATTGATGGAACACCCGAATCACCTCCTTCGCGAATAGATTGCACCAAAGGTATTTGACCAAGAAAAGACAAATCATATTCATCCGCCAAACGTTTGCCACCTTCTTTTCCAAACAAATAATATTTATTGTTCGGCAATTCTGCTGGGGTAAAATATGCCATATTCTCTACCAAGCCAATGATTGGCACGTTGATTTGTGCTTGACCAAACATGGCAATTCCTTTTTTAGCATCCGCCAATGCCACGTCTTGTGGAGTAGTTACAATTACCACTCCTGTTACTGGAACTGTTTGCATGAGTGTTAAATGAATATCGCCTGTTCCGGGTGGCATATCAATTACTAAGTAGTCTAATTCGCCCCAGTCTACATCCGTTACAAATTGTTTGATGGCACTACTTGCCATAGGACCGCGCCAGACCACGGCATTTTTTTCATCTACCAAAAACCCTATACTCATTAAAGAAATACCATGTTGTTTCATTGGCACAATTAAGCCCTTCCCTTCATGCTCCTTCATCATTGGTCGCTCACCCCTTAATCCAAACATAATGGGCACGCTTGGCCCGTAGATGTCTGCATCCATTAATCCTACACTGGCGCCGCCTTCTGCTAGTGCTAAGGCTAAATTAGCCGAAACGGTGCTCTTTCCTACCCCACCTTTTCCGCTGACTACTGCAATTATATTTTTAACCCCACCTAAAACCGCTTTGTCGTCTTTGCGATTGGTAGTGGTATTGGAAGTGAAATTCACTGTAATCTCTGCTTCTTTGTTCACCAAAAACTTAATTGCGTTTTCACTTGCCGTGCGCATCATGTCTTTCATAGGGCAGGCTGGCGTAGTTAATACGATGGTAAAACTTACCTTGTCTCCGTCAATAGAAAGGTCTTTAATCATATTCAATGTAACCAAATCCTTACCTAAATCAGGCTCTTGTACATTACTCAATGCTTGTAGAACGGCTGCTTCTGTCATCACGAAAGTTTTTGTTAAAAAAGAAATTTGGGTGCAAAGTTAACGGCTAGCAGCCTTACTTTGTTCTAAATCCTATAGTTTAAATAAAGAAGCCGACATACATTGAATTTTGTGTTCAAACGCTTTGTATTTTTGATGCGCATGAAGAAATTGCTATTATTTGTTGTTTTATTGGCATCCATCCTAATATCTAACAAGGTATTAGCGCAAGACAATCCCTACCGCGATTCGGTGGTTCAATTTAATGGAGTAGTAATGACTGCAGATAGTTTGCGTGGAATTGCCTCTGCCAGCATTATTGTTGAGGGCAAGGGACGTGGAACCATTACTAGTCAAGACGGGGTATTTTCAATTGCAGTTTTAAAGGGCGATAAAATAACTTTTTCTTGTATTGGGTTTAAGAATTTTTCCTTAAAAATCCCTGAAAACCTAACTAGCAATCAATATACTTGGATTCAATTATTAGTTACAGATACTGTTTATTTACCCGCTACTATTTTAAAACCTCGACCTTCTAAAGAGCAATTTGAGCGAGATTTTGTTAATAATCGTATTCCTGATGATATGTACGAGATTGCTCGAAAAAATACCGACGAATCTCAACGCCGTATTTTATTGGCCACTTTACCTTCTGATGGTAGAGAAGCTGTGAACTTCCAAATGCGTCAACAGGCCAATAAATATTATTACAATGGCCAAACACCTCCTATGAACATTTTAAATCCTGCTGCTTGGGCAGATTTTATTAAGGCCTGGAAAAGAGGAGATTTTAAGAGCAAGAAATAAGCTAGTATCTTTATTGTTCTTCAAAACTACATTTATGGACAATCAGCAAATAACTGTTATTGGCGCAGGCACAATGGGCAATGGTATTGCACATGTTTTTTTACAGGCTGGATATAAAGTTTATTTAGTAGACACCAATGAATTGCAGCTCAACAAAGCCATTGATACCATTGCAAAAAACATGGATCGTCAAATAACTAAAGCAATATTAACTATTGCAGAAAAAGAAACTGCACTCAATAACCTTTCTACATTTTCAAGTATTGCAGAAGGTGTGAAAAATGCTTTTTTAGTGATTGAAGCCGCTACAGAAAATGCCGATATTAAATTAAAAATATTTGAACAAATAGATTCACACGCTCCTATTGGTGCCATTTTAGCAACTAACACTTCTTCTATTTCTATTACCAAAATAGCCGCTGTTACCAAACGTCCCGCGCATGTGATTGGCATGCATTTTATGAACCCTGTACCTGTTATGAAATTGGTAGAGATTATTAATGGATATGCTACAGATGCTAGTGTTACAGAAAAAATTGTTGCCTTAACCAAACAATTAAATAAAGTTCCTTGTGTTGTTAATGATTATCCTGGATTTATTGCCAATAAAATATTAATGCCAATGATTAATGAGGCTATCTACAGTTTATACGAAGGGATTGCTGGCGTTAGTTCTATTGATACTATTATGAAATTAGGCATGGCACATCCTATGGGGCCTTTGCAGTTAGCCGATTTTATTGGGTTAGATGTTTGCTTAAGTATTCTTCAAACACTGCAACAAGGTTTTGGAAACAACAAATATGCCCCTTGTCCATTATTAGTGAATATGGTTGCGGCTGGCAAACTAGGCGTTAAATCGGGAGAAGGATTTTATGTATATACTACAGGAAATAAAGACTTAATAGTAAGTAAACGATTTACTATTTAATGGGTTTGACATCTACTGTATGCAAATCAGTTAATTTAAACAACACTTCTTGTAAACGCGCTTTTGGAATGCCAATTTTTAACAAGCAAAACAATTGCTGCTCTTGGCCTATTACTGTACATCCAAACTGTTTACAAATAGTCATCACTTCATTTAGTCGGGTATAATCGAATTGTAATTCGTACACAATTTCAATGGCTTTTTCAACGGTAGGCACTAATTGCAATGCCATTATAGTAGCGGTTTTATAAGCATTTATCAATCCGGGAACACCTAATAGTGTGCCGCCAAAATAACGAACTACAATTACAGCCGTATCGGTTAAAACCTTGCTATCAATCTGGCCTAATATAGGCCTACCAGCAGTTCCACTGGGCTCTCCGTCGTCACTAACCCTAAAATTATTTCCGTCTAAGCCTAATCGATATGCAAAGCAATGGTGTACTGCTTTTGGATGTTCTTTTTTTAATAGTTGTAAATGAACTTTAAATTCATCAACAGTTTGTATAGGATAGGCAAATGCAATAAACTTACTTCCGCGTTCTTTAAACTCAGCAAAAGCTATTTTTTCAATTGTTAAGTAAGCGTCTGCCATAATTAAAAATTTGCGCCAAAAGCAATTAAATAAATGGCAATTAAAGATAGAACAATCCCCATCCAATTAATTTTAGATAAGCGTTCTTTAAACAAAAACCAAGCGGTAACCGAACTAAATAAAACAATCCCCATATTGTTTACTGGAATACTGGCACTTGAAGGCCAAACCCCTGCTTGTAAAAAATGCACCAAACACCAAATGGAAAAATAATTGGGAATACCTATTATAATTCCCGCTATTAAATTCTTTAATTGAAACACCTGTTTCTTGCGAAGCATTTGTACTATCAATATTATTGATCCAATTGATGCAGCGGCAAAAAATACACTAATCAAATAAGCGTTGTTGTTTTCGGCATTTACATACGTTTGCTGTACATGATTAATTAAAGCATCTATTAAGCCACTACCTATGAATAAAATAATAGGCAATAAATAATTCCATTTACCAATATTTTTTTTTGAGCCATCATTAGTTTGATAACAAGTTAGCGCAACAGCTACCAACGCTAAAATAACACCTAGCAACTTCCAAGACTGAACTGTTTCGTGGTATAAATAAACAGATAATACTACTGGAATAATCAATGATAATTTATTAGATACAGAAGCCACTGCAACCCCCATTTTTTGTGCAGTAATTCCTACCACATTAAATGTAGCAATAAACATCACACCCATTACACAAGCCCACTGAAACCATTTAGTATGAAGGGTTGTAGCATTAATAGGGAATCCGCCATTTACAATACTACCTACTAAAACACAGGTAATATAATTGTACACAATGGCTTGAAAAATAGAAATTTGATACCGCTCGCACAACTTAAATGCAAGGGTTAAATAACTCGATAAAAAAATACTTCCAAATAAATACAACATAGGCAATTGATAGCAATTATATGCTAACTGAAATTGGTTTAAAACAATGGATAGTATCTGAATCTAACTTGTTTGATTGAATGAATGTTTCGCCTTTTAATACTGGGCTATTTAACCCTGTTTCAACAGATAAACTATTGTTTCGAATTACCCTTGCTTCATCCCAAATATTTAAATCGATCAATGATTGTAATAATGCAGCACCGCCTTCCACTAAAACACTTTGAATTTGTTGGTCGTAACAAGTTTTTAATATTTGAGGTATTGTTGGTAGCGATTCATTTAATTGAACATATTGCAAATGTTTTTCTGTTGTATTTTTTTTACAATTAAATACAATTGTTGGCACTTGCCCATCAAATACATTTAAGTGCATTGGTAAGCGTAATGATAAATCAATTACCAAACGTATTGGATTTTTTCCTGTCCCATATCTATTGGTTAAGGATGGATTGTCTTTTAATGCGGTATTGGTTCCTACTAAAATAGCCGCTTCTTCGCCTCTCCATTGGTGTACTAAACGATTAGAATAGTCATTGCTTATATGCAATCTTTCTGCTGTATTACTAGCTATTTTTTCATTGGCAGTTTCGGCCCATTTTAAAATAATATAAGGACGTTGTTGTTGGTGAAAAACAAAGAAGCGTTTATTTAAATCAATGGCCGCTTGTTCTAACACACCTGTAATTACTTCTATGCCCGCAGCAGTTAATTGCGTGATACCTTTACCATTTACCGCCTCGAAGGGATCGGCACAACCAATGACCATTTTTTTTATTTGGTATGCAATAATTAAATTAGAACAAGGTGGCGTTTTGCCAAAATGGGCACATGGCTCTAATGAAACATATAAAGTTGATTCGGGAATAAGGTGTTTATCGACTTCGGCTACGCTATTCAAACAATTGGGCTCTGCGTGCGCTTCACCATATTTATGATGATACCCTTCGCCAATAATTCGATCTTGGTACACCAAAACAGCTCCTACCATTGGGTTTGGCGCCACGTGTCCTGCACCTAATTGGGCAAGATCTAAACAGCGCTGCATAAATTTTTGGTGACTATTATTCATTTGAATCAACAAAAATAACCAAATGGTGCTAACATTGCAGCATGTCTCTTGAATTAGCCTATCAGCAACTAGTAAGTTCTCTGCAAACCATCTATGAAAATAGAGAAGCAAGCACTATGGCTAATTGGGTAATAGAAAAACTTACTGGACTAAATAGAATTGATCGACTGGTAAACAAACACCAATCAATTAGTGATTCCAATAAGCTGCTGCTAAAAAAAATGACAGAAGAATTATTAGCACATCGCCCAATACAATATGTTTTGGGAGAAGCTTGGTTTTTAAAACAATCCTTTTTTGTGAATGAATCTGTTTTAATTCCAAGACCAGAAACAGAAGAACTAGTAGATTGGATTGTAACAGAAAACGCAGAAATGCTAGGGGTTCGAATTTTAGACATTGGCACTGGCAGTGGTTGCATACCTATCACACTAAAAAAACAAATACTTGCATCTGAAATTGTTTCGGTAGATATTAGTACAGAAGCTATTGCAGTGGCTACTAAAAATGCCATTGATTTGGGTGCAAGCGTTCGTTTTTTATCGATGGATTTTTTAAATGAACAACACTGGAATGACTTGCCGGAGATAGATATAATTGTTAGTAATCCACCATATATTAAGTTGGCCGAAAAAACAAGTATGGCCCAGCATGTATTAGACTATGAACCTTCTGTAGCCTTATTTGTGCCAGATAATGACGCGCTAATTTTTTATCGTGCCATTGCCAAATTTGGCAAAACCCATTTAAGTGACAATGGCTGTATTTATTTTGAAATTAACGAATCCCTAGGCACAGAAACAATGGACTTATTAGCAAGTAGCGGCTATTACTGCCAACTAAAAAAAGACATGCAAGGAAAAGACAGAATGATTAAGGCACAACTATTAGATTAAACCTTCATTTATTTAACCCCATTGTTATCTACCGCCATTACGGGTGTTGCTCCAAGCTTTTTAATTATCTGCATTATTTTAATAGAAGTACCTAAATGAGAAGTACTATCGCCATTTATTACCACAGAAGGCTTGTCTGTTTCTTTGGCTAAAAATAATTTTAAGGCAGGCTCTAATTCATCCATCGTTAATTTCTGTGCGCCTAAATACAATTGTTGTTCTTTATCTACGGTAATTACTACCGTTTGTTTCGACTTAGTATCTGATTTTGCTTTAGGGTTCGATACCTTAATTACATTCGGATTCGCTAGTGTAGATACAATTAAAAAAAACAATAATAATATGAACAAAATATCATTCAATGCACCTGTATGCACTTCGGGATGGGTTCTTAATCTTTTACGAATATTCATAATTAATAACAATTAGCTCGATGGCTATTAACGAGTTGGTTCTTGTAAAATATCTATGAATTCTGCACTTGCCATTTCCATTTTATTAGCTGTTTTGTCTATTTGTGTGCTTAAGTAGTTGTGTCCAACATAAGCTATCAATCCAATAATTAAACCAGTGGCAGAAGTAATCATTTTGGTATAAATCCCACCAGCAATCGTATTTAAAGTATACTCTCCTGTAGAAGCAATCCCGTAAAATAATTGTACCATTCCAACAATCGTTCCTAAAAACCCAAACATTGGCGCAATGCCCGCTATCAATGAAAGAATAGATAGGTTTTTTTCCATTATGTACATTTCAAGCTTACCTACATTCTCCATGCTTTTTTCAATAGCGTCAATGGGTTTGCCAATACGTTGAACGCCTTTATCAATCATACGCGCAACAGGATTGTTGGTGTTTTTTGTTAAACTTCGTGCAGCAGTTACATTCCCTGTAACAATATTATCACGAATGATCCGCATAAAATTATCGTCTATTCTTGATGCTTTTCTAATAGCAATTAATCGCTCTACAAAAACAAAAATAGCCGCTACTAATAATATGTAAAGCGGATACATAATAAATCCTCCTTTTTCTAACAAACGCCACATAGAAATTTGTTCAGGAGCGGGCAGTGTTGCCGCCACTTTTTGTAAGGTATCTATTTGCAACAAATCAAACATCGATTGTAAATTTAAAGTGATCTAAAATTTATAATAAGTAATTTATTTTTTATCGGTATTCATTTTTACCATCCCCATTATTTGGTGCATGGTATTTTGCATTCCTTCAGGACTGCCGTCTAAAAACAACATATTCCCTTTGCCTAATTCTGCAAAATTTTTAATGGCTTCTGTCCACATGCTAAATAAAATAACATTGGTATCTAAATTAGCTTGCTTCATTTGTTCTGCAGCCTGACTCATACCCTTGGCCACTTCTTCTCTAAACAATGCCACACCTTGTCCGCGCAAACGTGCTGCTTCTCTTTCTGCCTCTGCTGCAATTTTTATTGCATTCCCTTCTGCTTCAGCCGCTTTTGTTTTTGTTATTAATAATGCTTGTCCTTCATTTTCTGCAGCAGCTTTTAAATTATTACTAGCTACTACTCTACTCATGCTTTCCATAATCACTTGATCGAAAGTAATATCATTGATTTGTAAATCTTGTAAATGATATCCCCATCCTTCTAATGACTGATCAATTTGTTCTTTTACAAATTCTACAATTTCTCTACGAAGCAATAAAATTTCGGCTTGTTTTTTTGTAGCAACAAATCCGCGAATACTTCCTTCCACTGTACGTATCAAAGCTTGCATTAAATCTTTATCACTAATAAATTTAAATGCTACATTTTTTATAGATTCTTCGTCTTGATTAATTACCGAATACAATAACATGCTTTTAAAATACACATTCGCTTGATCAAGTGTAACCGCCTGAAATTCTAATTCAACAGAACGGTTTTGAATGCTCACCGTTTTAAAAACTTGTTCTAAAAGCGGTAGTTTGAAATTTAACCCTGGGCGTAAAATTCGGCGATATTTACCAAACATGGTAATCACCGCAATAGTGCCTTGATTAACTGTTACCAATCCGCTAAATATAATAAAGAGCACCGCTAGTATCCACCAGTATTCTAATAATATGTTCATGGTTTTAAATTTTGTGTAAGTTAGTATTCTGCGCACAATTTTCAAGCACAGATTTCTGTTCCCATACTTGAACTAGCGCAACCAATACTTGAATGGCTTTTTCCATATCGCGTAGGCCAATCCATTCTTTCTTACTGTGTATGGCTTGCATGCCTGTAAAGATATTGGCACAAGGCAGTCCAATAAAGCTCAAACGGCTTCCATCAGTTCCGCCCCTAATAGGAATTTTAACAAAATCTACACCAACGCGGGCGTAAGCTTCCCTTGCATTTACTTCTACTTGCGGAAACTGATCGAGCACTTCTTTCATATTTCTATACTGCTCCTTCACTTCAAATTCCATAGTTGCTTTGGGATATTGCTGCACCACTTTTTCCGCAATGGTTTTTAGTTGCTGCTCGTAGTCTAGCAATTTATTTGTATCAAAATCACGTACTATCAATTCAATTGTTGCTTTTTCTGAAAGCCCCTCTATACTTACAGGATGTACAAACCCTTGCCTGCCATCTGTTGTTTCTGGCGACCATCCATCTTTGGGTAAAGCTGCTAAAACTTCACCTGCAATTTTTATAGCATTCACCAATTTATTTTTTCCATCTCCTGGATGTGCTATCACCCCATTAATAGTAATAATAGCAGCATCAGCACTAAAAGTTTCGTCTTCAAAACTACCCAAAGCACCACCATCTAATGTATAACCAAAATCAGCGCCTAATTTTTGCATGTTTAAATGATCTGTTCCTCTGCCAACTTCTTCATCGGGTGTAAAAACAATGCGTACATCACCATGTATTATGGTAGGATTTTGCTGCAAGTATTTAGCCAATTCCATGATAATGGCAACACCTGCTTTATCATCACCACCAAGCAAGGTATTACCACTTGCTGTAATAATCGTTTGGCCAATATGTTCTAATAAATAAGGATATTTTTCGGGCGATAAAACTTGTGTATTATCATCTGGCAAAACAATAGTAGCACCATTGTAATTGCTATGTACGATAGGTTTTACATGCAACCCACTACAATCTGGCGCGGTATCTACATGCGCACAAAAACATACTACTGGAACTTTATTTATAGTATTAGATGGAATGGTGGCATACACATAACCAAATTCATCGGAATGTGCATCAACAATACCCATCTCTACTAATTCATCTGCCAATAATTTTGATAAGTTTTTCTGCTTTTCTGTAGAGGGCACAGCAGAACTTGTTGGATCACTCTGCGTATCTATTTGCACGTATCTACAAAAACGGTCAATAAGCGTAAGATTCGTATTCAATGGAAACTGGTTTTACTTGCAAGATAATAGAGATTATTTATTGCTGTGTAGATAGTTGCTCATAAAAAAACTGCCCAACAAAAAATGTTGGGCAGTAATATACCGAGTAAACGAAAAATCGATTAAGGCATAATAATCATACTCTTTGCATCTATAGCTACTAGCTCTAGATCAAAGGTTAAATCTTCGCCAGCCAAAGGATGGTTTGCGTCTAAAACAACAACTTCATCACGAACTTCCACAATCACTACTGGAAAGTTTTGACCTTCATTATTGCTCATATTCAACTGCATTCCTACTTCAGGAACCATATCGGCTGGAAAACGATCTTTTGGGAACTCCATCACCATATCTTCCTGTTTAGGACCATAGGCTTCAGTAACTGGGATCAAAATTGTCTTTTTTTCACCAACTGTCATTCCAGTAACACCGGCATCGAAACCAGGAATTACCATACCACCACCTACTTCAAACTCAAGTGGTTCGCGGCCTTCAGAAGAATCGAAAGTACTACCATCGGTTAGCTTTCCATGATAATGTACTTTTACAGTATCACCTTTTTTAACTTGTTGCATGTTTTTGATTTGTAATTGAAAGAAATACCAAATTCCGCGGCAAAAGTACAATCCAAAAACAAAAAGAAGGAAGTAAATTTTAGTTAACTTTCGGGCCTAAAGCTACTTAAATGAAAAAATGGCCTTTTTGTATTGTATTTGTGCTGATAATTGGCAGCAGTTTTGCGCAACCTACCTCATTTTTAACGCGTAAACCACAAGCAACACCTACTAAAGTTCAAATGAACATACTACCAGGAGCCTATAATACAGCTGCTTACCTACCAATGTTAAAAAACAAACGTATTGGCATTTTTGCTAACCATACAGCTACTATTGGTAATACACATTTGGTAGATTCATTAATAAAACTAGGCATTAAAATTACCATCGCATTCGGACCCGAACACGGTTTTCGTGGCAAAGCAGATGCTGGCGAAAAAGTAGACAACTATATTGACTCTGCCACTGGCATCCCTGTCATTTCATTATACGGTAAAAAAAGAAGGCCTTCTACCGACGACTTAAAAGATGTTGACATTCTTTTATTTGATATACAAGATGTTGGTACTCGCTACTATACATTTATTTCTTCGTTACAGTCCTTTATGGAAGCTGCTTTTGAAAATAACAAACCCTTATTGATACTTGATCGTCCTAACCCAAATGGTTTTTTTGTGGATGGACCCGTGTTAGATACTGCTTTTAAAAGTTTTATTGGTATGCAACCAATACCTATTGTTTACGGCATGACAATTGGCGAATACGCAAAAATGTTGGCAGGCGAAAAATGGTTAACAGCACAAGCCAATGAAAAATATGCAAAAATACAAGTAGCAAAAAAAACGGTTGATACGCCATTTTTATTTACGATTATTCCTTGCAATAATTATACACACCAATCAAAATATGAATTGCCTGTTAAACCTTCTCCTAATTTACCTGATATGAGTTCTACTTATTGGTATGGCTCTACTTGCTTTTTTGAAGGCACCATTTTAAGTGAAGGACGTGGCACAGACCATCCCTTTGCTATTTTTGGACATCCTAGTTTGCCAAATAATTTATACGCTTTTACACCTACCAGCAGAGACGGTGCAAAGGATCCAAAATTAAAAGACAAACTATGTTATGGATGGAATTTATTTGGAACAAAAGAAATGGTTTTAAAAGCAATAGATGGCAAGGTTCAAATCAAATATTTATTAAACGCTTATCAATTATTTCCTGATAAAGAAAACTTTTTTATGAAACCTAAATCGGGCAAAGCAGTAGATTATTTTTTTAATAAACTTGCTGGCAATGCAGAACTAATTGAACAAATCAAAGCAGGCGTTTCCGAAGCTGATATTCGTAAATCTTGGGAACCTAAACTTGCTGCATTTAAAAAAATCAGACAGAAATATTTGCTATATCCCGATTTTAAATAACAAGAATTATATTCGCCGCATGAACAACCCAACTGCAAATTCACCAATGCAAGCATTACGCATCATATTCATGGGAACCCCTGATTTTGCGGTAGCTTCCTTAGATGCATTGGTACAAGCGGGCTTTAATATTGTAGGCGTAATTACAGCACCAGACAAACCTGCAGGACGTGGCATGAAACTAACAGAGAGTGCCGTAAAAAAATATGCTGTTGAAAAAGCATTACATATTCTACAACCCGAAAAATTAAAAAATCCCGATTTCATAACAGCCCTAACAGCGCTTAATGCAGATGTTCAAGTAGTAGTTGCTTTTAGAATGTTGCCAGAAATCGTTTGGAACATGCCAAAATTAGGAACCATTAATTTACATGGATCATTATTGCCACAGTACCGAGGCGCCGCACCAATTCATTGGGCAGTAATTAATGGAGAATCACAAACTGGTGTAACTACATTTAAATTACAACATACCATAGATACTGGCGATATTTTACTTCAAAAAAGCTTTGCCATTGGCCCAAACGAAAGCACCGGAGAAGTACATGATCATATGAAAGAAATTGGCGCCAATTTATTAGTAGAAACCATTCAAGCAATTGCAGAAGGAACCATACAACCTAGGCCCCAAAACGAATTGATTGACCCGGCCAATATTAAACATGCCCCAAAATTATTTACAGAAAACTGCCAAATAAACTGGAACCAATCTGCTGCTAGTATTCATAATTTCATTCGCGGATTGTCGCCATTTCCTGGAGCGCTATCAAAACTAGACGATAAAATTTTAAAAATATATCGGAGCGAAAAAGAGATTGCCACACATACACATGCTGCTGGCAGTATTTTTACAGATGGCAAACAACTATTAAAATTTGCTGTAACCGATGGCTATATACACTTGCTTGACCTTCAATTAGAAGGAAAGAAAAGAATGTTGGTTGCTGATTTTTTAAGAGGCTACCGTTCAACAAGTGCTATAGTAATTGACTAGTTGCTCAATTGCTTTTTTAATTCAGCAAAATCAACAACACCTTGATTGCGCCAAACTTCTACCCCTTTTTTGTAGATGATAAAAACAGGCAGTGCCTCTACTTTCATTTGCTGCATTACATTTATATCCATACCACCATCAACTTTTACTAACGAAAACTTTAATGATGGTTGTGCTTGTAATTTTTGTAATACTGGCTCCATCGTTTTACATGGCGGGCACCACTGCGCACCAAAATCTACTAAAACAACTGGCGCTGATTTTGTTGACGCCAAATAAGTTTCCATTGATAATTGAGCGGTGTTAGTCATTGCTTCTACTGGCTTTGCTTCCATTTTCCAAGCAGTTAAACCGCCTTGTAAATTTTGCACATTTGTAAAGCCATTGGCAGTTAAATATTTAGCTGCGTTACCACTTCTCATACCCGATGCACAATACACCAACAACGGTTTAGACTTGTCTAAATATTTTATACGATCAATAAATTGTGTTTGATTATTCCAGTCTGCTTGTAATGCATTCTTTAAATGCCCTGACTGATATTCACCGGCGGTACGCACGTCTAATAATTGAAATGTATTAGTGTTGATGGCCGATTCAAAAGCAGCAACATTTAAACTACCATTCTGCGCTTGTGAATCACAAGCCGAAAATAATACCACTAACAAAATAGCTGTAAATAATTTATTCATCTTTTGTTCAATTTAAAATTCAATATAACTAATACTAACAGTAAAGCGATCTTCCGAAATACCTAATGCCGAGGCTGCTGCATTATTCATGCGCAACAAAAGTCCTTCTGCCCCTTTTGTTTCAGGCAATGGCCCTAAAACTTTGGCGCAGATACTTTTTTTATTTGAGGTTGTAATTCGCAAAATTGTTCCTGGCAAAACTTCATTAACCAACACATAAAATTTTCTATCAACCACACCAGAAATTGTTTTAAAAACACTTGCATCTCCAGTTAAAAATTGATAAGCCCTATTTTTTTCTTGTGCAAAATAACTATGTGCAAAATAGCCTTCATCAGTTGATTTTGGCTTGTAATTATACGCTCCAGCTATTTGCTTTTCTAAAACGACTTCAATACTATTTTTTTGTTGCTTCTTTTTATTTAAGGTAGTAGCCGATTCAATTGCAGGATTTATTATTACTGGCTTTTCTGCAGGAGGCTCTGGAATAGGCAATGGCACAGGCTTCATTTCTCCTACAAGTGTTTTTGCACCATATTTCGCAGCGTCTAATTCGTTTGGATTTGGAATAGTATCATAAGCAATTGCCTGATAAGCTGCAGTTGTAAACAATACTTTTTGATTCATTAAAAATCCAATCGCTAAAGGATTCCCTTCGGGTACATAATCTTCATTGAGGTTATTCCATTTTTTTAGGGTATCGATATTTATTTTATTGTAGCGTTGACTAATTCTAGATAAATTATCGCCAGTTTTAAAAATATAATACACCGGTTGATATTTACCTGCCCTAGATTTTTGTACGAAATTATTTTTGGTTAATGGAATTTTTACAAGGTCGCCTTTTTGAATAGTAGCATTTACAGAAACAGCATTGTATTGCGCCAATACAGCAACAGGAACATCAAATTGAATGGCAAAACTTTTTAATGGTATGGTTCCAGTACTTACTCGATTGATATAATAATTAGCTCCGCTGCCCACCACTACCAATCGGTCTTGTGCCGACACTGTAATAGAAATTAAGCAAACTAAAAAGGAACTCAAAAATTTCATACGCAACAATCTAGTAATATTCTAAACGCTTTTGGCATTATTGTAAAATTAATCTTTAAGGATACGCCATTCAGCAGGATAATAATTATTAATCCTATTGGGTAAAATTTTTGCCCAACCCAAAGACAAACCGCCAAATTGTACCAAATTCCATCCATTTATCCCTGAAAATACAAATTCTTTTCGCCTTAAATACTGCAAAGCGTCGTTTAAAGGAAGTTCTATAACAGGATAACCCGCTAATAATATAGGGCTTAACGCCAATTCATGCGATGGCACAACGTCTTTTCCTTTTAAACTGGCTAGTTCTATACCTGCTTTTTTAATGTATAATTGACTGGCTAAAATGCCAATATCCGTCATCCATTCTTCTGGAATTGCACGAATTGCTCCAGACTGATTAAAAAAAGAAAGGCCTGGTATTAATGGAATCGTATCAATAATTTGTTGCTGTTCTGTTTTAGATGCCAGTTGAATAGCATTGGCTTTATAGCGTTTATGATCAGTTACCGCTAACTTTTGAAAAACGGCTAGAAAAAATCCTTCGCCTTTTACAAGGTTGGGATAAAATCGATAGCCTGCCGCTTGACTATTGGTTGATTGGGTTGAAACAATTCCCCAACTTGGTTCTATTGATAGGCTGATACTCTTCATATCCATTGACTCAACCAACCAATCACAAATGGTTTCATCTTCTTCAATTGAATAAGAACAAGTAGCATAAATTAATATCCCACCTTCTTTTAAACAAGGCAATGCATCTGCCAAAATTCGCTGCTGACGCTGGTTACAGAGTATAACACTCTCTTCGCTCCACTCCTGCATTGCATTCGGATCTTTTCTAAACAAACCACTGCCACTGCAAGGTGCATCAACTACCATTACATCAAAAAAGCCTGGCAATGATTGAAAATGTGCAGGATCATTATTCGTTACCACTAATGATGCAGCACCCCATTTGGTACAATTCTCCACTAAAATTGCTGCTCTATTTTTTATCACTTCATTAGCCACCACTAAGCCATCTGTAAAATAACTGGCTAATAGGGTTGTTTTGCCGCCAGGAGCTGCACAAAGGTCTAATACTTTTTTTCCTTTAGATTCAGGAACAACTTGCGTTATTGCTTGCCATAAAAACATACTACTTGCTTCTTGTACATAATAAGCACCAGCATGTAATAATGGGTCAAATGTAAAAAAAGGACGTTCTGTTAAATACCTGCCGTTTGAACACCAAGGAATATTGTCTTGTATAGATAATTGATTTAAAGCAACAGGTTTTGTAGGATTTATTCTGATAGATACCACTTGCTCACCAGACGCATGTACTTGCTCAAATGCTTCTTGCTCAAAGCCAGTAGCGGTTTGTAAAGATTGAATGAGTGCAGATGGTAAGGCCAAAGGAAATTTTTTCAAATATACAACCTATCACAAAATAGGCCGTTTTCAAAAACGAATAACCATGTTTTGTTTTGCTTTGTTTTCTTTTCTAAAAAAAACTAGTCCAATAAAAAACAAATCTATTGTAAGGGTTACCGATGGGTGTTGTTGAATTTCAAGCCATGCTTGTTCCATTTCTTTACTCCAATGAATATCATCAAATACAAGTATCGACTGTTCATGCAACTTGGGCAATAGGGTATTAAAATATTGAATAGTGGGTTCGTATTTATGATTCCCATCTACAAAAACAAAATCTAATGGTGCAGTTGCTGCAATAAAAGGCGAGAGTATTTCATTAAAATTCCCTTGTTGTAATTCAATATTTTTTCGACCCAATAATTGCCAGTTTTTTTTTGCTACAGCAGCCACCGCCTCTGATCCTTCCATAGTAACAATTTGTGCATGTTCATTTCCTGCAGACAAATAAGCGGTTGTAATACCAAAGGATGTGCCCAATTCTAAAATATTTTTAGGCTTGTAATAATTTACTAGCCTAAATAATAATTGACCAAATTTCTTAGGTTTTAATGACGAAGCAGCAATTTCTTTTATACTTCTATCATTTGATTTTTTTGTTCTTGAACCTGCACCAAAATCAGTTAAACTTAATACTGTAGGGTTCTTCAGCAATAGTTTCCTGCAATTTTCAATTGGTTGATAGCTATAAAAATTTCGTTGATCATTTAGCACTTCTTTAATAAAAGAAAATACAAAAGGTGAATGCACCCCATGCCCTTTTCCATTGGAAGCAGTGAATTGGTATTTTAAAAAATTAAAGGCTAGTTTAATGGGAGAATACATCTGCTGAAATCAATTAGGTTATGCTTTTGTATACATTTGAAAACGAAATGCAAAAGCATGTTTTTGATCGGCTTCAAAAAATTCTTCTGAAGACAATTTCCAAGCATCATCCAATACAGGAAAAAAACTATCCCCTTCTATGGTGGTGTCAACCCTAGTTAAATAAATGATATTGGCTGATGGTAATGCTTGCGCATAAATTTCAGCACCTCCTATTACATATACTTCTTTGTAATCGGCTTCTGCCGCTTTTGCATAGGCATCGGCTAAACTATTCGCTAGCACTACTCCTGTTGCTTGATAATTTTCTTGACGCGTAATTACAATATTCATTCTGCCATTCAAAGGCTTACTTCCCATAGATTCAAAGGTCTTACGCCCCATAATAACAGGCATAGCCCAAGTAGTATTTTTAAAGAACCGCATGTCTTTGGGTAAATGCCAAAGCAATTGATTGTCTTTGCCTATGGCGTTATTGTTCGATGCGGCTACTATTAAAGAAATGATCATCTAACAAAATTAGGTAATTAAAAAGCTAACTAAACCGCAACTGGCGCTTTAATTGGTGGATGGTGTTGGTAGTTCTCCAGTGTAAAATCTTCGAATTGAAAAGAAAAAATATCTTTTACTGCAGGATTAATTTTCATTACTGGCAAAGGAAAACTTTCTCTGCTTAATTGTAATTGCGCCTGTTCTATATGGTTATTGTATAAATGCACATCCCCAAAACTGTGCACAAAATCGCCGTATTCCAAACCACAAACCTGTGCAACCATCATAGTTAATAAAGCATAAGAGGCAATATTGAAAGGCACACCCAAAAACACATCCGCACTACGTTGGTAAAGTTGACAACTAAGTTTGCCATCTGCCACATAAAATTGAAACAAACTATGACAAGGCATCAAGGCCATTTTGGGTAATTCTGCTACATTCCAAGCACTAACAATCATGCGTCGACTGTCTGGGCTATTTTTAATTTGATTAATCACATCTGTAATTTGATCAATTACTGTTCCATCTGCACCTTCCCAACTACGCCATTGCTTTCCGTAAACCGGACCAAGATTGCCATTCTCATCGGCCCATTCGTCCCAAATACTCACTTTGTGTTCATTTAGGTATCTCACATTTGTATCGCCCATTAAAAACCAAAGCAATTCATACACAATACTTTTTAAGTGCAATTTCTTGGTTGTAACCATTGGAAAGCCTTTTTGAAGGTCAAACCGCATTTGATACCCAAAACAACTTCTTGTACCAGTACCTGTTCTATCCGTTTTAACGGCCCCGTTGTCTAATATATATTGTAATAGCTGGTGATATTGCTGCATAACTGCAAGGTAATAAAGAAGGACCGAAGCAAACGCTAGCACAAACAAATGGGGATTCTCTGTTAATTAAATCCACTGTAAAAAGGGATTTGCTGCCATTGTAAATGGAATATTAATCAATTATATATATATTTGAACTCATTAGATAAAACAAAATCTAATTATATTACAAAAAAAACACCCTAGTCCCTACATCAAAACACCCCTAAATCCCCTCCAATAAATGAAAGTTTTAATTGCAGACGACCATACAATTGTTCGCGAAGGTCTCAAACGAATATTATTAGAAGCTTTCCCCTTTTGCGAGATTCATGATGTGTCTGATGCGGCTGATTTATTAAAAAAAGCCATTTCAGAAAAATGGGATATTATTATTTCCGACATTAGCATGCCTGGACAATCTGGGATTGAGGTTTTAAAACAAATTAAAGAGCACGTACCATTAGTTCCAGTTTTAATGTTAAGTATGCACGCTCCAGAACAATATGCAGTTCGTTCAATCAAAGCGGGTGCTGCTGGTTATTTAACAAAAGAAAGTGCCCCATTTGAATTGGTAAATGCAGTAGAAAAAATATTAGGTGGAAAAAAATACATTACCCCACAAGTAGCAGAAGTACTTGCGGAGTCTATTGAGCAGAATGTAGACAAAGCACCACACGAAATTTTATCTGACCGTGAATTTGAAGTTTTAAAACTATTAGCTAGCGGACAAAGTATTTCTAAAATTGGCGATGCTTTATCACTTAGTGTAAATACAATTAGCACCTATCGTGCAAGAATTATGGAAAAGCTAAACATTCATAATAATGCTAACCTTGTTAAATATGCCATGAAACATGGTTTGATTTAACCCCTCTTTATAATACAAAAGTAGTAAGACTACTACGTATAACCACATAATTTACTCAAATAAATGCCCAATCCCGTTACAAGGGGTTGGGCATTTTTAGTATGCTATTATCATAAGTCCTACTATTTTTCTCCCTAGCCTTTAAAGGTTGCTTTGTACTGTAAAACAAAGCAAATGAAAAGCGCTAAAACCTACAGTACCAAAGCAGTTACAATCATCGCAATCATTGCTTTTGCGCTTCTTACTCAAACACATCTTTTTGCTAATAATCCCAACAAATTTGCGCCAATTGGCATCACTTTAAATGGCGCAGAATTTGGCAATAACAATTTACCAGGCATCTACAAAAAAGACTATATCTATCCTTCTACAGAGGAAGTAAAATATTTCGCTGCAAAAGGGGTTAAAATGATCCAATTACCAGTAAGATGGGAAAGACTACAACATACCATTGGTGGTGAGCTTAATGCCACTGAATTACAATTCATCACCAACTTTATTAAAACATGTAAAACCTACCAAGTTGATGTAATTGTAACCATTCAAAATTACGGTCGTTACAAAATCAATAATATTGAATACCCATTGGGCAGCAAACAAATTCCTTATGCAGCTTTCAGGGCTTTTTGGAAAACACTTGCTAGCAACTTAAAAAACTACAACAATATCTACGGCTACGATTTAATGGCAGAGCCAAACAATATGGGAGAAAATGTTTGGGGAAATGCAGCACAAGAAGCCATCTACGGAATTAGAGAAGTAGATACAACACACACTATTATAGTTGATGGCAATAGTTATGCTTGTGCCGAAAAATGGGTTGAGTATAGCGACGAGTTGAAATACTTAGAAGATCCTAATAACAATATGATGTTTGATGCACATTGTTATTTTGATGCAGACCGCAGTGGCGCTTACACCAATGGTTTCACAAATGGAACCAGCTCAGAGATTGGCGTTCAAAAAATTGCTCCATTTATTAACTGGCTCAAAAAAAATAACAAAAGAGGTTATGTTGGTGAGTTTGGTATTCCTAAAAACGACGCAAGATGGATTCCGGTTTTAGACAAATTCTTAAACTATATCCAACAAAACGGAATAGGTGGTTGCTACTGGGGAGCTGGTCAATGGTGGAACAATTACAGTTTATCTATCGAACCATTAAAAGGAGTTGACCAACCTCAAATGTTGGTACTCAATAAATACTTAAACGAACAAACCAATTACGCATATAACAATATTACTAACATTAAATAAAACAGCATAATACGTAGTAATAACACTACAAATAAAACACAAAAACACTAGGAATTTATCAATCGATTACTACGTGTTACCAATAAAAATAGCTTGAGATTGTATCAGATTTAATACACACAAAAATTAGCAAAAACATGAAATACCCCTTTATTTTAGACAGCACATTATCTGCATTAATTCAGTCTAATCAACTATTAATTATTACTACAAACTTAAAAGGTCATATTAATTTTTTCAATGAGAAAGCAACAGCATTGTCTTTTGAAAACAGTACTATAGGCGTAGACATATTGTCATTATTGCGTTTCAACGAAAAACAGTTGCATCAAAAAAAGTTACAAGCTTGTTTAGAAGACATTACTTCAACGGCTACTTTCAATTTACAATGGCATCAAGATTTATTTCAAGAATTTAATGGAAGTGTTTCCGTAATTAAAAACGAGGCATTTGAAGCCGTTGGATTTTTATACATCGGTCAAGTATCTGCTATCGAAAAAAATCCAATAGAAACCCAGTCTATTGCAGCTACCACTAATTATGAAATTAGCAGGTTACGCAAAATGGAACAGACCATTAAAAAGCAAAACCAACTAATTTCTTTATTAAATAATGAATACCTAAAATTCGAAAAAATTGCTGCTGCTTCAAATCAGTGTATTGTAATTTGCAATACACTAAATAAAATCACTTGGGTTAATAATGCACTTGCTAATTTATTAGGCATTTCATTTGAAGATGCTATTGAAAAGCAAGACTTCCATTTATTAGTTGGTAAAGAAACAAAAATAGACGCTATTAATGAATTGAAAGCCTGCGTTTGCGACCTAGTTTCCATTAAAATTGACATGATTGTTTATAACAAAACAGGCAGTTCTATTTTGGTTGAATTAACCAAGGAACCTATTTATGACAACATGAAAAAGTTCACTGGATTTTTACTTACACTAACAGATATCAGTTTAAAGAAATTTTCATTTCAAGAAACAGTAAATCATGTGGCACAATTAAAAAAATTAAACATAGTTCCTGCAAAAAACTAGCGCAGGTTTAAAGATATCCCCCCATCCAACAATAAAAAAAGGGTCTGCAAATTTGCGGCCCTTTTTCCTTTATAAAATTTTGCAACACACTATCTACGGTGTCTTCTATCTAATTCTTTTTTTATTAATGATAATTCCCTTCCAGTTTGTCCACTAACGCTGCTATTCTCTTGCGCACGACGCATTAAATAAGGAATCACATCTCTAATAGGCCCAAATGGCAAATACTTGCTTACACTAAACCCTTCTTTTGCCAAGTTAAAACTGATATTATCGCTCATGCCATATAGTTGCGAAAAATGCACATGTGGATGATTATGAGCTAATCCTTTCACATCCATCATTTGAGCGGCTAATAAGCAACTCTCTTCGTTATGAGAAGCCACAATACAAGCAATCGAATCTGAATGCTTAATACAAAAAGCAATGGCCGCATTATAATCTCTATCACAAGCCGCTTTGTCTATTTGAATTGGGGAAGGATACCCTTTTTCATATGCACGCTCTCTTTCCTTTTCCATATATGCACCTCTCACCAATTTCATTCCGAGTATAAAACCTTGTTGTTTGGCAATTTGTAAGGAGATATCTAAAAAATGAAGCCTGTCGTGACGATATAATTGGATGGTATTGTACACTACCGCTTTTTCTTTATTAAAAATCTCCATCATTTCCATTGTTAAGCGGTCTACTGGATCTTGCAGCCAACTTTCTTCTGCATCAATCAATACACCTATATTTTTTTCTGCGGCAGCTTCACAAATCACATACATTCTATCACGAACACGATCCCATTCTGCAATTTCTAGTTCATGATCGTGGATACCACTTCTAAGTCTTGGCGCATCATTCAAAGTTTCAAGTAATGCATTACTAGCAATACCAGTTACTTTAATACTCATGAATGGAATATTCGATTGGGTTGCGGCATAGTTGATTACACGAATAAATTCTTCTGTAGCCAAATCGAAATTCTCTTCACCTTCTTTTCCTTCAACACCATAGTCAAGAATCACCTGCACATCATACTTACCTAGTGTACCAACTACACCGGCAGTTTCAGTGAGGGTTTCGCCTCCAACAAATTGTTTGAAGATTGTCTTTCGGATTAAGCCATCAATAGGCAATCCAGTTTTCATTAAAAAAGGAGTCAGTCTAGTGCCTAATTGTACAAACAATGGAAAACCCATGGTTTGAAACAAAAATCTAGCGCCTTTTAATTCTTTGTCGGCTTTGTAGGCAAAAGCGGTTTCGGTGTTTTCAAAGGAAATATTCATTGCTAACGGTCGTTCGTTACGCAAATATCGGAACAGTATTTGTAAGTAAAAAAAAGGTTTTGCAGAATCCCTTATATATTTAAATCGCTTGGTGATTAAAAGGCTGTAAAACCATTTCACTCACTACCCCCGAACGAGGTTGTTGGCATAAAAACCAAATGGCTTTAGCCGCTTCTTCTGCCATGACCATTTTATCTCGCTGAACCCTTAAATCTATATGATCCCAGAATGGCGAATCAACCCCTCCAAGGAACAAATTGGTGATTCTAATTTCGGTTCTTTTAATTTCTTCTCTAATACTTTGCATCATACCCACTAATCCAAATTTGCTAGCACTGTAGGCCGCAGCACCTGCCATGGGCACTTTTCCAAGCACGCCAGGTATATTAATAATCAATCCTTTCTTCTGTTCTTTCATACCAGGAAGCACCGATTGCATTAAATAAAACACACCGACTAAATTGGTATTTAACGACAGTCTAAACTCTTCTGCCGATAAGGTTTCCATAGGTTTAATAATACCCACACCAGCCGCATTCACCAAAATATCAATCACAGGCATTTGTGCTTTTATCAATGTAAAACAGCTTTTTACTGATAGTTCGTCAGCCAAATCCATTTCAAACACTTGGTTTAATGGAATATTAGCCATTTCAGCTACTTCTTTCAATTTCAATTTATCCCTGCCTGTGATACATAAGTTTGCACCAGAACCTGCTAACAATTTTACTGTTTTCTCTCCTATTCCACCAGACGCTCCAATCAACACTACATTTTTGCCTTTTAATGATTCCATTTTCTGTATTTTAATCTATCAACAAGCGCTATTAATTTTTGTTGCAAATTATTTAAAAAATAGGCATTGATTGGCGTTTAAAAAAATAATCAGACATTCGCATATGCACATCACTCATACTGAAATTTACAAATACGCCATTCCAATGGTGCCTTTTACTATTGCTACCGGCACCATGCATTTTGCACAAAATATATTTATAAGAGTTCATACTAATGAAGGTTTGATTGGGGTTGGAGAATGTTCGGCATTCCCAATGATTGCAGGTGAAACGCAAAACACTTGCTACGAAATGGCCAAAGATTTTGCATTGGTTTGGAAGAACAAAAATCCACTTGCCATAGAAGAAAGAATGCAAGAATTAGATCTTTTCACTGCAGGAAATTATACCGCAAAAAGCGCCTTTGATATGGCCTTATACGATATTGCTGCAAAGCTTGCAAACCAGCCCTTGTACCAATATTTGGGCGGATCAAAAAGAACTATTGAAAGCGATCTTACCATTGGCATTGACACGCCCGAAAATATGGCCGCCACAGCCATTGCTTTTAAAGAGAAAGGCGTTAATATCATTAAAGTGAAATTGGGAAAAAATGCAATAGAAGATGTTGAAAGAATTAAACAAATTAGAAATGCCATTGGCAATGAAATTGGCATTCGAATTGATGCCAATCAAGGATGGAGTTATGAAGATGCAGCAATGGCATTAACAGCAATGGGCCCATACAATGTAGCTTTTTGCGAACAACCTATGCGCAAATGGAACGACGAATTATTGCCATCACTAGTGGAACTTTCTCCTATTCCAATTATGGCAGACGAAAGCGTATTTACACACCATGATGCAGCACGTTTAATTAAACACAAAGCATGTGATTATATCAATATTAAATTTGCCAAAAGCGGCGGCATTTTAGAAGCCATTAAAATCAATCAAGTGGCCGAGACTAATGGCATTGCTTGTATGATGGGTGGCATGTTAGAGAGCCGAGTGGCACTAACTGCAAAAGTGCATTTTGCAATGGCTAACAACAATATTAAATTCTATGATTTAGATACTTGTTTACTAGGCCATTTAGCCGATCCTGTAATTGGTGGCGTTACCTATAAAGGAATGGAATTGGAACTAACAGATACACCAGGTATAGGGGCCGATGTTAGCCATGACTATTTAAAAGATTTAGAACAAATTGTTATTTAATAGGATTGAAATAATGAAGCAGGTTTAAAAGAAAGTACTAGCGTATCTTTGATAAAATACCAAAAACTATGGACGGAAAAAAAGCAGTTGAAAGTTTTACCATCATGAATGAATTGGTATTACCCAACGACACCAACACTTTTGGCAATTTAATGGGAGGCCGTTTAATGTATTGGATGGATATTGCAGCAGGTATTGCCGCAGGAAAACATTGCAACACACCAAGCATGACCGCTTCTGTAGACCATTTAAGTTTTAAAAATCCTATTAAACTAGGAAATGTAGTTCATATTGAAGCACAGGTGTGCAGGGCATTTAATACCTCTATGGAAATCCATTTAAGGGTATGGGGCGAAGACTTATTACACCAATATAAATACGAAAGCAATGAAGCTTATTTCACTTTTGTAGCACTTGATCCTAACGGTAAGCCAAGACTAGTTCCACCAGTTATTCCTGAAACCGACGAAGAAAAAAGATTGTTTGAAGGCGCATTAAGAAGAAGACAATTAAGACTAATCTTGTCAGGAAAAATGAAGCCAGATGATGCAAATGAACTGAAGGCTTTCTTTATAAAGGACTAACCAATTAAATTAAACAATTGCTGTATGGTGTTTGCCTTTTAATTTATAGGTTTCATCCTGTTCAATTGCATGCATCACTTTCGCTAAAATCATTTCAACTGACATTGTGTAATCAATTTCTAATGGCGGTTTAATTCTAATAGAAAGCCTCACTCCTTTTTTCTTAAACAACAATCCTGTTTTACTAAATGCCCTCCAAAACCCATTGATAACAACAGGTACAACAATTGGCTGATTTTTTTTAATGATATGTGCAGTGCCTTTTCGTCCTGGCGCAAAAGGCTTAGTAGTACCTTGAGGAAATGTAATTACCCAACTCTTTTGCAATGCATGGTCTATTTTATGGGTATCTGATTCTTCTCTAGACCTTTCAATATCCTTACCATCGGCACGCCAAGTTCTTTTAATGGAAATCGCACCAGCAAGTTTAAATAAACGACTTATAAAAGTTCCGTTCATTGTTTCTTCTGCAGCAATAAAAAAAACATTGGTAAAAGGATTCAACAAATAGTAGGGCAATCCTAGTCTATTTTTTTTACGCCATTTTACCGCACAAAAAATATGCAAAAAAGCAATCACGTCTGCAAAATAGGTTTGGTGATTGCTTACAAATAAAACATTCTTTTTGGGTAGATTTTCTAAATGCTCCGTGCCTTCAATTTTAATTTTATTAACCCATACCAACCCAGGATATGATGCAAACCCCACCAAGGCATAAACAAATGATCGTAGTAGTTTGATATGTTTTAAACGTTCGCCTAACTTCATTGATCTTTCTATATTAATTTCGCTGCTTAAATAAAAATAGGTGTTTTGTATCAGCTAGTAGAATATTTTTGCACAAATAAATAAACACAATGGCACTAGATACCGTGATTTTTGATATTGATGGACTACTAATTGATAGTGAGCCTTTATGGAATGAAGCAGCCGAAGAGGTATTTAAACAGTATGGCGTTATGCTCACAGAAGCACAATACCAAACTACTACCGGATTAAGAACAAAAGAGTTTGTAAAATGGTGGTTTGGCTATTTTAACATTAGTGAATCGGAGTATGAAAATGCTGAAACTAAAATAGTAAATGCAGTTCTTGAAAAAATAGAAAACAAAGCAGTAGCCATGCCTGGACTTTCGCATATTTTCGAATTTTTCTACAACAAACAATTCAAAATAGGATTAGCCACTTCATCGCCACAAGCCTTGATAGATCTGGTGTTAAAACTAACTGGCATTGGCCCTTATTTGCAGGCAACCGCATCTGCCGACTTATTAGCATTTGGAAAACCACATCCACAAGTGTACTTAAATTGCGCAGCGCAAATGAACTCCATCCCTACAAATTGTATTTGTTTTGAAGATTCATTTAATGGCATGATTGCTGCAAAAGCTGCTCGAATGAAATGTGTGGTAGTGCCACATTTTTCGCAACTCAAAGACGAAAGATGGGGTGCCGCTGATTTAAAATTATCCTCTTTGCAAAATTTTGGAGAACTACATTTTAATAGAATCAACCAATAACTATTTTCTATTAAAATAGTTATTCGGCTGAAATAACCGATCCCATTCTTATCGTTATTTTAGGACGGGACATAACAGAATAAAAAAAGCAAACCCTCTTTTGAAAGGTTTGCTTTTTTGTTATAAATAATATAGAAAATTATTTCTTAGACTTCAAGTTTGGATGTGGAGCTGGTACAGTATTAGGACCATCTTCGGTAGTACCTTGAAGATCTACTGTATTCAAATCACCATTTTGTCCATAAGACCAAATGAAACGGCTTTCAGAAACACCTTGTTTTTCAACTAAGTATCTGATAACTGCGTTTACTCTGTCCCAACTTAATTGTTGTGCAGATTTGCTAGTTGAACCATATCCAATCACTTTTACTTTACATGTTGGATTAGCATTGATTTTAGCAGCAGCTGTTGCTAAAACAGTTTGATTGTCTGCAGAAAGTTTTGCATTTCCTTTAAATTGAACACTTGGTAATGCACCAATATTACATTCAACCAATGGTGCAAATTTCATGTTAGCAACTAAGTCTTTAACTTCTTTGCAACAAGCAGGCTCAGGGCATGTACCAACGCCATCAGCATTTACAGGGAAACATTTTTGAGAAGTTAAAATCTCTTTGTCTTTGTAATCAGGAACACCATCTCCATCAGTATCTTTTGATACACCATGGCTATCAACTGGCGCACCAGCTGGTGTGTTTGGCTCAAGATCAAACTGATCAGTTACACCATCTTTATCTCCATCAGGAAGAACTGTTTTAGGCAGTTTCATGTGAGAAGGCTTGTTGATTTCTGAATAAACATAATTGTTAGGATTAATCCAGTACAAAGGTTGTACACGCTTAGATTTTTTACCCAAATTGATGTTTAATTTCAAACCACCATACCACCATGCATCATAAGCATTACTAGCGTTACTAGTGTAGCCTTCTAAATAATCGTAATTAGTTAAAGTATTGATTACTTCAAATGCCAAATTTACATTATTGCTAATTTTTAATGCGGCACCCATACCCACATTAAATCCAAAAATGCTAACACCTGTTGCGCTGGCAGAAATAGTGTTACTATTTCCTGTTGGATTATAATATGTGTAAGATCCATTACTTAAAATATCTTGCTTTACTTGAGAGGATGCAACCTCCATACCAGTAATTGCATAAATATTAACTTTTGGATTACCTCTATAATAACTTGTAGTATTTAAAGAAGTTAATAAGTTAAATCCAAAATGACTTGAAGTTTGTTTGTAATTGTAAGTTGCAGGTGATGTTACTGCAGTTTTCTTTGTACCATTAATTGAATAATACGAATAATAAGGTCTTAAAGAAAATGTATGATTCAATGCTTTACGCAAAGTAACAGTTCCGCCGAATCCAGCTTTTGAACTTAAATCAGACGCTAAAAAAGGAACACCAATTCCAATGCCTAATTCCCACTGATCGCGAGGTTTTGCAGGATAAGGTGTTTGGTTGTTTAAAAACTCATTATACTGAGGTAATAATTTGGTAGGAACTTTAGAACTGTCTTTCCAATTCCATCCCCAATCTGTTTGCGCCATACCAACTGTCTGAATAAAGACAATAAGGGCTGCAACTAATAAATACTTTTTGCTTGTCATAATCGATATTTGAAATGTAATAAAAATTTATAAACTCAATATATATGCCAAAAATATGAATTGTGTTTGATAAAGACTATTTATTATAAAAAAATAACCTATTTATATCACTATATAGACTCCTTTTACACATCAAACGTTGCATATATAGACATTATTGTTTTTAACCTTACTATATTGCACTTATTTTAGGTATGAAGCTAGCTAAACAGGTTATATCCAAAGAACTGGTTCTTTTTGAAGCACATTTCAGAGAGGCAGTAAAAAGCAGGGTGGCTTTATTAGACCGGATCATGCAATATATCGTAAAACGCAAGGGAAAGCAATTACGCCCAATGTTTGTTTTATTATGTGCAAGACTCGGAGGAGAAATAAACGATAGTAGCTACAGAGCAGCGTCATTAGTAGAACTCTTACATACCGCAACGCTAGTACACGACGATGTTGTAGACGAAGCGAATGAGCGAAGAGGTTACTTTTCTATCAATGCACTTTGGAAGAATAAAATTGCGGTACTTGTTGGCGATTACTTATTATCAAAAGGCCTATTACTCTCTTTAAATAATAAAGACCACGAAGTTTTAAGAATCTTATCAGAAGCAGTTAGGCTAATGAGTGAAGGTGAATTATTACAAATAGAAAAAGCGCGCAACCTCAACCTTAACGAATCTGTTTACTACGAAATTATTAATGGCAAAACTGCTTCCTTATTAGCATCTGCTTGCGCTGCAGGAGCATCTACTACTTTTGAAGATCCCATTCAAGTAGAAAAACTTAGAAGCTTTGGAGAAAAAGTAGGAATGGCATTTCAAATTAAAGATGATTTATTCGATTATGGCAATGCCAATATAGGAAAACCAACGGGTAATGATATTAAAGAAAAAAAACTCACACTACCATTAATTTATACCCTAAATAATTGCAGTGCTAGTTTAAAAAAGCAACTCATTTATATTATTAAAAATCAGAACACCAATAAAGAGAAAGTACAATTTGTAATTGATAGTGTAGTTGCAGCAGGAGGAATAAAATACGCTACAGCAAAAATGGAAACTTTTAGAAACGAGGCCATGGCTATTTTACATGAATTCCCAAACAGTAATATTCGTGAGGCATTAGAAGAATTAGTACTCTATACAACTGATAGAAAATATTGATGCAAAAACGCTGGAAAATATTACCCGCTAACGAGCCCAGCATAGCCAAATTACAGGCTGATTTAAATATTAATAAAACGCTTTGTAGGATATTGGTTCAAAGAGGGCTAGCAGACTTTGAAACATCTAAACATTTTTTTAGGCCGCAACTTTCCGACTTACATAGCCCATGGCTAATGAAGGATATGGACAAAGCTGTTGCTAGATTTATACAAGCAATTGATCAAAAAGAAAAAATATTAGTTTATGGCGATTATGATGTAGACGGAACTACTTCAGTTGCTTGTATGTTTCAATTTATACAATCAATTTATACTGAAGTTGACTATTATATCCCCCACCGTTATCGCGAAGGATATGGTGTAAGTAAAGCAGGTATTGACTTTGCAAAAGAGCAAGGCATGACGTTGATTATTTCATTAGACTGTGGCATTAAATCAGTAGAACTAATTACTTACGCGAAAGAATTAGGGATTGATTTTATTGTTTGCGACCACCATCTACCAGATACCGAATTACCACCAGCAGTTGCTATATTAAATGCCAAACAAATCGATTGTAATTATCCTTATAAAGAACTTTGCGGTTGTGGTGTAGGATTTAAACTAGCAACAGCTATTGCAGAAAAATTAGGCCTCCCAGCCGAAACTTATTTACAATATTTAGACTTAGTAGCTACAGCCATTGCTGCAGACATAGTACCCATTACTGGCGAAAACAGAATCATGGCTTTTTATGGTTTGAAAAAAATAAATGAAAACCCATCGCCAGGCATAAAGGCTTTAATGGAATTAGCGGGTGTAAAAAAACACATGTACATTACCAATGTGGTATTTATGATAGCGCCAAGAGTGAATGCAGCAGGAAGAATGGATGATGCAAAAAAGGCGGTACAATTATTTATAGAACAAGACCCTATAAAAGCAATTGAATTTGCAAAAGTATTGCAGTCAGATAATACAGACAGAAAAGAAGCAGATAGCAGTATTACAGAACAAGCACTTGAAATTATTGCAAAAGATGCTAGCTATGTAAATAAAAAAACAACTTTTGTATTTCAATCAAACTGGCATAAAGGCGTTGTAGGAATAGTTGCTAGTAGATTAATAGAAAAATATTATCGCCCAACAATTGTATTAACACAAAATGAAAATATTGTAGGCGGAAGTGCAAGAAGTGTTGCGGGATTTAATTTATACGAAGCCATTCATGCATGCAGAGAACATTTATTGGGATATGGTGGACATTTTGCAGCAGCAGGCATGAGCTTACTACCAGAAAACGTTGCTGCTTTTGCAGCCGCATTTGAAAAAGTAGTATCCGAAACAATTCCAGGTGAATTATTAACGCCTGAAATTGTTATTGACGCGCCAATTGATTTTACAGAAATAACACCTGCGTTTTATCAAATCATATTACAGATGGAGCCTTATGGCCCTGAAAATATGCGCCCTGTTTTTATTGCTAAAAATGTAATTGATAGTGGTTATTCAAAAATTGTAAAGGATGCGCATATTCGTTTTGTACTCAAACAAAACCGTACAACCCTTACTGGTATTGGGTTTAATATGGCCGATAAATTCAACTTAATACAACAAACCAAACCACTTGATATTGTTTTTACAATTGATGAAAACGAATACAATGGCAACACTACATTACAAATAAAAATGATTGATTTTAAACTTAGTGAAATTTAGCACACGCTTTTACCACACGCAATTACGTTGAAAATCTTATCCCCAAAGCATTGTATTCAAACAGACTGAATGAATGAATTGATAAAAAATATTTTCTAAAGCGTAAAAAAAGAGGTTGTATCAAATAATTGATACAACCTCTTTAAAAATTATTCTATCCCGTATTGAAATAATGATACAAAAAAAACATTATGTCAGAACAACAAGAAAGTCGGTTTATTAAGCGCCCGCAGCTTTCTCAGCTTCCATCAATTCAACACTGCGATTAATGAAATTGGTTAATTCAGCACCTTTTAATAAACCCTGACTCAGCAAAGCCAAATCAGCCAATGAACGAACTTGTTTTTCTTGCAAAGATTTATTCGCATTCTTTAATAGGGTTTGATAAATTGGGTGATTACCATTTACAGTAAGTGTTACTTCGTCGGGCATTTGTGCATAGAAAGCAGTCATTCCGCCTCCAACACCAGCCATATCCTTCATCCTACGCATGAACTCAGGACGAGTTGCAACAACCGGAGCAGCGTCTACACTTAATCCTTTCACTTCTGTAGTAACATGTAATTCTGGAATTTGAATATTGAACAATTCTTTTAAAGCAGCTTCTTCGTCTTTGTTTAATACAGACTCGCTAGCTTCTTGTTTGTCAATTAAATTATCTACTATATCTGCATCCACTCTTACAAAAACGGTGTTCTCCCATTTCATTTCCATATTGTTAATGAAAGCGGCGTCTACCAATGTTTCCATTTTAACTACTACAAATCCTTTATTGGTAGCAGCTTGAATGTAGGCATCTTGTTGAATTGGATTGGTTGTATATAATACGACTTGTTTGCCTTCCTTATTTTTTTGTAAGGTTTCGGTAGCCATTTTGTATTCTTCAATGGTATAGAATTTACTAGCGGTATCTTCCATCACTAAAAACTTAGCAGCTTTATCCAAGAATTTGTCATCGGTCATCATACCATACTTCACAAACAAACCAAGACTATCCCATTTTTGCTCGAATTCAGCTCTTTCTTTATTAAAAAGTTCTTCTAATTTATCGGCAACTTTTTTGGTAATATGTGCGTTGATTTTTTTAACGTTTGGATCACCTTGTAAATAACTCCTACTAACATTCAATGGAATATCTGGGCTATCAATTACACCTTGTAATAACATTAAAAATTCTGGAACAATATCTTTTACTTCATCAGTAACAAAAACCTGGTTGCAGTAAAGTTGAATTTTGTCTTTTTGAATTTCGTAGCTCTGTTTAATTTTAGGGAAATATAAAACACCTGTTAAATTAAATGGATAGTCTACATTCAAATGAATCCAAAACAAAGGTGTTTCGTTAAACGGATATAATTCTTTGTAGAAGTTTTCGTAGTCTTCTTTGGTTAAATCACTTGGCTTACGAACCCAAATTGGATTGGTATTATTAATTGATTTTTCTTCAGTTGACGCTTCTTTTTCTTCACCTTCAATGGCTTCTTTAACTTCTCCTACTTCAGAAAAGAAAATAGGCACTGGTAAGAATTTACAAAAACGGGTTAAAATACTTTTAATTCTAGAAGCGTCTAAAAATTCTTTACTCTCTTCGTTAACATGCAACACAATTTTAGTGCCGCGTTGGCTATAGTCTACATCATATAATTCAAATTCAGGGCTACCATCGCAACTCCAATAAACCCCAGAACCCTCTTTATGACTTTTAGAGAATAGTTCTACTTTATCACTCACCATAAAAGCACTATAGAAACCCAAACCAAAATGCCCAATAATATTGGCATCCTTGTATTTTTCCATAAACTCTTCTGCCCCACTAAAAGCTACTTGGTTGATGTATTTGTCAACCTCTTCACTGGTCATACCCACACCACGGTCGGTAATGGATAAGGTTTTTGCCTTAACGTCTAATTCAACATCAATACGTAATTCGCCTAGATCGCCTTTGGCTTCGCCAATGGAAGACAATGTTTTTACTTTTTGGCTAGCATCTACCGCATTGCTCACTAGTTCACGTAAAAAAATCTCATGATCGCTGTACAAGAATTTCTTAATAATCGGAAAAATATTCTCCGTACTTACACGTATTTGTCCTTTTTGCATAGGTTACTATTTTGCTTGCATTGGTCAAAGACAGTACCAAAGAATCAAATGCTGACACTATGACAAGCAAAAAAGCGATCATTCTCTTCGCACGTAAATTTTGACAGGATTCAGGCCAACACTCAAACCCAAACTGACCTACTTACACCTAGGCTGCCTTAGATTCACATCAAAACTATCTCTAATAGACAACTGTTTGGTGGTGCCAAAAACACTATAAATACCCACAATCGAACCATTGCCAATGGGTGTTTTAGCATTGGCAAAATTGGCATAGCCACTTGTTCTTAATAAGATAGTATTTCCATTGCATGCACGAATTGTTCTATTAAGGGATAGTTTATTTACAGCATCCCCATATGTTTTTGCGGTATCGGTTGGAGCAAATTCAACTTGGTCTAATTGCACCAACATACTTTGATAGTTATTATTTAAGGCACTAATGGGCACTACAATTGGTGTTAAACTATTTACTAGTTCCCCTTTAATAAGGTATTGGTCAAATAGGGTTTGAGGTATCCCTGTTAGTGTTGGCGATGTTGGATCTGAATTGTCTACACCAACACCTAATTGAATCATTTTTCCATAATCTCCTAGCCATAAATCTTTTAATTTGATGGCAACTTTTCTACCCACAGGAAAATTAGCATCGAGCTTTATTCCATCCATTCTAATAGTGATGCCACCAGAAGTATCTTGAACAACAATTGATTTATAAAAATTATCCGACTGGTCATTCGCAACCACCACCCCTGCAATTAATTTCGATTCCGTTATTTGCTCAAACTTACCCATTGTATGCTTGGCTCTAAGATCTTTAATGCTTAAATCTGGCGCAAAAGCTAATTCTAAATTTGAGGGTGGCGCATCGTATTTTTTTTCACAACTATAAAAAATTATACTGATTGCCAAACAGAAATAAATGCAGTATTTAATTGAGGTATTTTGTTGCATAAAATTGTATTGTATATTTTAATTTGCTACTAATTATTGAAGCCTTAGTTTTCGCAGATAAATCAATATCTATAAATCAATGAAAGCGAATAATTAAGTCCCATACCATAGAAGTATTTTGGCGGAAATTTATTGGCATCTTTATTATCGAAGTCAAATCGAAGTTGTTCATACGCAGATAGCACTATGTCTTGCTTGTTAAGTAAATTACTAATGCTCAAATTACATTCCCATTGACTGTGCTTTTTCTTGCCCACCATAAAACGATGGCTAACAAAAAGGTTGGCCAAGTATTGTACTGGCAGTTTTTCTTGCTTTAACAATAACGCTCCTTTTTCTGTACTAGGATCTACAGGATAAATAGCTTCGGCTGTTCTTTTGATAGGATTCCATCCAATCCATTGCCGATCGAATATATTGGCGTTTACTACTACAAACCATTGACTAGAATTTCTGTACGTTAACCCAAAAGAATAGGCGTTTTGCGGAGCAGTTCCAGCTTTAAAATTTTTTGCATATACCAATACTTTTTCTATTTCAGCAGTTGTATTGTCGGCAGTAACCACGGCAAACTGTCTTGAATTATAATAATTATCCCCAATAGCAGCAGCTGCCTGAAATGAAAATTGCTGGTCTAATTTTGTTTCAATTCCAAATTCTGCACCAAGATGTGTTTGACCAATTCCACTAATTGCATAATTCACAAAACTATTATATCCGTCATGGTAAAAACTTAGTACATCCATCCCATTACTCATAATTGAATAATATAAATTCATTCTACATTTAACCAAAGGAGATTGCATTAAATAACCTGTTTCGGCCGCTAAATAATTTTCATTTTGAATATCGGCCTGCTGCGTATCTCTGGTTCTTGGAGATATAAAACAATTGTCAAAATTGGGTGGCTTACTTAAAACCGCTGCTGAAATATAAAATGACTCCCTGCCATTTAAATTGTAATTCGCGCCAATTTTCATGCCTGTATTTAAAAACAAATCGGGTTCAGAACGACCAAAAGAATTCTTAGCAAACAAACCATTGACAACGTTGCCAACCCTGAAAAAATTGGTGACCGATAATTCGCTAGCAATATATAATTCCATTCTTTTAAAACTTGTTACCGTTTGCGCCCAAATAGCAGATTTATGATGCACCATAGAATAGTCATAACCAAAAGCATCCCCAACAGTAAGTATTCGATTAGGAATTGAAATATCATTTTGAATTGCCTGAGGGTTATTCGATACATCCGATTCTGCAAATTGATTCCAATTAACATAAAAATCGGCACCCAATAAATCATTGACGGTTTTGTAATAATGTGTTGATTGTATTTGCGAGTACAGGCCCATGCTAAACAAAGATTTGTTTGCAAGATTGCCATGATAACTTGAGGCAAAATTCAACCGATTCGTATGCGCCATTCTGTTTTCTACAATATACCTAGCACGTTTTCCTGAGATGGTATTTCCAATAATTCCATTCGCATTAAAAATGCTTTCCCGATTTAATCTGTTCACTGCAAAAAAACCATCCCAATTCAATTGCTGTAAATCTATTCGCTGTTGAATATTATTAGCAAGTTGCTGTTTAAGTATAGGATCGGTTTGATAACTAGGTAGGTATCTATAATAATCGGGCCTAGGATCAGGTGTATGATACCAATCCAATCCTGTTGTTGATTTATTACCACTTGAAACTGCAATAGCTGTTTGTATGAATCTTTGATTCGACAACTTGAACTCATGCGTTAAAATGAGTACTGGCAAATATTGTGTTCCAATACTCGAATTCCGTACCACGCCATTTTGATATCCCCAATTAGGATTATAGTGGGAATTATTTAATAAGTTTTTAGATTCCTTTAATATAGCAGCTTGTTTGCCAGACTGATTGTAAGATCCAAAAACTGCTATAGAGATCAATTGATGTTCTCCTAACTTTTTATCGGCCGAAAAATAATAACTATAACCATTTGTAAAAACGCCAGGTATTGTTTCAACCATATTTAATCGAGCATTGCCATGAACAGAAAAAGCCCACCCATTTTTTAACATCCCTGTACTATGTGTTAATTGTAACCGATGTGTATAGGTTCTATTTGAAAATGCAAACCCAATACTAGATTGAGGCCTTTGTTTGGATGCCCTAATTTCAACATTACTCGATTCACCTATAGCAGCAACTGCAAAACTATTTTGATTTAATCCATTGCTTGACTCACTCATTTTAAACACATCATTCAACCCAGTCCACGAACTCCACAATCCAATACCTGTAGCAGGGTCTTGCATGATTAATCCATTAACAGTTACTTGCAAAAAATTACTCCCTAATCCTTTTTGTTGAAAACGCATTGCACTAAACTGATACGCTGCAGCAGACTTAAAAGGGTCGCGCGATGCATTTAAAATTGGCACCGCCATTTCATCGTCTTTTTCTTTTAATGAATTTTCATCAACCACCAAAATGCCAGCAGATCCATCATGTTGCATTAAATGAATTGGTTGATAAATACTATCTAATTTTTCAATTTTGTTAAGAATAATCTTTCGCTGTTGACTCCATAATAAACAAGGCATAGAGACTATTAAAAAAAATCCGAATACTTTCATACAATATGATTTTAATTTGAGACAATGAAAGTAGTAGACCTATGTATAAAAATATAGAAAGTAAAATCATTTTAGCATTACAATTGAAGTAGCAATTACTAGGAACTTTATTTTTAAATAAAAAATTATGAAATTAATTATAAGATTATTTTTTCTGATCATTACACCCTTTTTAGGTTTTACTCAATCAGCGTCAAAGCATTATAAAATAAGCATCGTAGCATTTTACAACCTTGAAAATTTTTACGATACTACTAATAACCCAATAGTAAATGACGATGACTTTACCCTGAATGGCATCAAACATTACAATAACAATATCTATCAAGATAAAATAAACAATCTTGCTAAAGTAATAGGGTTAATTGGAACAGATTATTCTATCGATGGGCCAGCAATTTTGGGTGTTGCAGAAATAGAAAATGATACAGTACTAAATGATTTAATTCATCACCCAATATTAAAAAAACGCCATTACCAAATAGTACATTTTGATTCAAAAGACATTCGAGGAATTGATGTAGCACTGCTATATAACCCTAGTTATTTTACCGTTCTTGAAAGCGGAAAATTACATGTATCATTACCCTATTCAAGAAATGAAAAATACGAAACTAGAGATGTACTTTGGGTAAAAGGATTAATGGATGGAGAAGCAGTCTATTTTATGGTTACCCATTGGCCAAGTAAACGTGGTGGAGAAGACAGAACAAATGCATCTAGGGCAAGTGCCGCCGCAGTATGCCGAAATTATATTAATACCATTTTCAAAAAAGAACCCGGCGCAAAAATTATTTTAATGGGAGACTTAAATGACAATCCTGATAGTTATAGTGTTACTAAAGTGCTACAAACAAGCTCCGATCCTAATAAAACAAGTAGTACAAATTTGTATAACCCATGGGCATTGATTTATAAAAATGGTTATGGCACATTAGCAAACCAAGATACTTGGTCACTATTCGATCAAATACTTTTGTCAAAAGCTTGGTTAACAAAAGAACAAAGAGGCTTCTACTTAAACCAGTACCATATTTTCAAAAGACTATTTATGGTTGAAAATACAGGTAGATACAAAGGCTACCCAATGCGAACCTGGGATGGAAATAATTACCGTGGTGGCTTTAGCGACCATTTTCCCACCTATTTGGTTTTGATAAAGAACATTTAAGTTATTTACATTGTAAAATTTTCTTATTTCATCGCACATATGGTCAAAAATCTTTTAGGAGATTATACTTGAATTAAACACCTACTCTATCTAGCCTAGACAATCCATTTATTGGCTATTTTAACTGTTTTTGTTTACCAAATAAAAGCCTATTCAGTATTAAGATTCAGGGTTTTAAGCGCATATTTATTAAAACCCAGTAAAATATCATAGAAATTACAATAAAACATAGTAAAACAAACCATTTCTAAGAGTAAATCCCTTACCTTTGCAGCCCCAAATCTGTTTTGGCAGATTCGTTTCGAGCATTCGGAATGTCCACTGGGAGAAACCAATTTATAACCTAAAAATTCAGTTAATGAACAATTACGAATTGATGGTGATTTTTACACCGGTTTTGTCTGAAGAAGACTTCAAAGCTGCACAAAAAAAATATGCAGATTTGATTGCTGAACTAGGTGGTGCAACAGTGCACAGCAACCCTTGGGGCTTAAAATCACTCGCTTACCCTATTCAGAAAAAAACAACCGGTATTTACTGGGTGTTGGAATTCACAGGTCCTTCAGACATCAATGAGAAGTTGAAGATCCAAATGTTACGTGACGAGCAAATTATGCGTCATATGATCACACGTCTCGATAAATACGCCGTCGAGTACAACTATGTGAAAAGAAATGGCGGATTTGCAATGCAAGATAAAATCGAGGCTTAATCATGGCAAAGAACGAAATTAAATACCTGACCGCCATCAAACAGGAGAAGCCAAAGAAAAAATTCTGCCGCTTCAAAAAATATGGCATTAAATATGTTGACTATAAAGACATTGATTTCTTAAAGAAATTCATCAACGAACAAGGTAAATTATTACCTCGTCGTTTGAGTGGTAACTCTTTAAAGTATCAACGTAAAGTTCAGGATGCAGTAAAAAAGGCACGTCAAATGTCTCTTTTGCCTTATGTAACTGATTTATTGAAATAGACAATTAGTAACCTTCCCTAATCTTAAGAAATTAAGAGACAGTCATAAAAGACTGGGAACCTGGGAACTAAAAAACAAACCATGCAAGTAATATTAATTCAAGACGTAGACAATTTAGGTGGCCGTAACGAACTAGTTACAGTAAAGAACGGTTACGCACGTAACTTCCTCATTCCAAGTAAATTGGCTGTAGAAGCAAATCCTTCTAATTTAAAGCAATTAGATGAGCGTTTAAAAGTAAAAGGTAAAAAAGAAGCAGCAATGCTTGCTGAAATTAACAAGGTAATTGAAGTATTAAAATCTTCTCCTGTTAAAATCGGTGCAAAAACTGGTACTAGCGGAAAAATCTTCGGTACAGTTACTTCTTTACAAATTACACGTGCTATCCGTGACCAAAAAGGTTATGAGATTGACCGTAAACGTATTTCAATAGTGGAAGAAGTTAAAGAATTAGGTGCTCATAAAGCAACTATTGACTTTGGCAACGGAAACGAAGTTGAAATTGATTTTGACGTTGTAGCTGAATAATCTACTCAAAATTCATACAAAAGGCCTGTTCTTCGGAACGGGCCTTTTTTGTGTATCTGCAACAAGAATTCTAAAAATGTGGAAAAAAAACTTTGAATATCAAAAAAAACAATAACTTCGATATTGTCAATGGCAGTGTTCCTGTTTCTCAGAAGGTTTTACGTAAATGCTTCAGGGTTCTCGGTAACTGTTTTACCATTGGTTTTTGATCACATAATTTTTAAAAGAACATGAACATTTACGTTGGAAATCTAAACTGGAACATGACCAGTGAAGACCTGCAGAGCCTTTTTACTCCATTCGGTGAAGTAACTAGCGCCAAAATCGTTACCGACAAATTTAACAATGATCGTAGCAAAGGGTTCGGCTTTGTTGAAATGGCAGATGATGAAGCAGCTCGCGCTGCAATCGCTGCTTTACACGACAATGACAACTTAGGTCGCAAGATCGTTGTAAAC
>Ga0194060_10000224_pt1 | contig 40326 bp, 38 predicted proteins | sample SepL225m_MetaG_FD_163427 | JGI IMG/M metagenome (GOLD analysis project Ga0194060, IMG submission 163427) | Anoxic zone freshwater microbial communities from boreal shield lake in IISD Experimental Lakes Area, Ontario, Canada - Sep2016-L222-5m | ecosystem: Environmental > Aquatic > Freshwater >...
CATAGTGTTTCTAGTGAAGACCGTGTGAAGCTTGTTGATATAATGAAAGCAATTCCACTTAATGTTAAGGGACTACTTGGTAAAGAAAAAGCAATCGTTTCTTCAGGTGGTGTAGCACTTCCAGAAGTTGATTTTAAAACAATGCAATCACGTTTAATTCCAAATTTGTATTTAGTGGGGGATGTTTTAAACATAGATAGACCATCAGGTGGTTACAGTCTTCAACTTTGTTGGACGACTGGATTCGTTGCAGGAGACAGCGTGTAGCTGGTAGCCTGTAGAATGTAGCTAAATTCAAAAGGACAACAGCGAAGCTGTCGTCCTTTGTATTTACTCTTTCCTCTAAACTCTTACCTCTTTACTACTTCATGTCTCTATACTTCTTTCCTGGGTATCTATAAAAGAAGACTGGTATAAGAATAAGAGTGAGTATCATAGCAAAAGATAGTCCAAACATAATAGCAAATGCTAATGGCCCCCAGAGGGCAGAAACTCCAGCAAGCGGTATCATACCAACAACAGTGGTAATAGTTGTTAAGAATATGGGGCGTAGTCGTACAGCTGAAGCATCTACAATTACATCACGAAGATTACTATGTTCTTGGCCAGATTTTCTTAGTTCTCTTTCATTTTCCAGCTTTCTTAATATGGAATCAAGTAAAATTATGGCGTGATTTATAATAACACCAGCGAGTGCAATGAGTCCTAGCATTGATGAGAATGATAATGCTTGACCAGTTATGGTAAGACCACCTAATACTCCAATTAATGATAATGGAATAGTGAATAATAAATAGAATGAATATCTAAATGAATTAAATTCAAGCACAAGAATGGCGAGCATTCCTGCCATACCAGCAAGTAAAGCTAATGCCATTTCTTTAAAAGTTTTATTTACTTCTTCATTGTCCCCACCATATTTTACAGAAACAGTTCCGGGTAGATTTAATTCTTTTTCATGCTTTTTAAATTCATTAGTTATAACAATGGCGTTACCAGTTTTTGTTAATTTACTAGTAACAGTTGCTATACGTTTTTGGTCTTCATGATTAATTGTTGCACGTGATTCAGAAACTTTTGTACTTAAAACAGATCCTAAAATAATAGTGCCAGTTGGTGTTGATACAGGAATATTTTTTATACTATCAAGCGTTGTTTTTATTGTGTCTTCTGGATTAACAAAAAATGGATTTAAATCAGTCTTAACAACAATATCTATATCAGTCCCATTCTTTTTGATGGTTGTTGCTGTAACCCCTGAAACAGATACACGAAGTAATTGGGCAACTGAAGCGGCCGATAATCCAACTTGTGTAGCTTTTATTTTATCTATATTTATTTCAAACTGTGTCCCATCATCTTTTAATGAAGTTGTAACATCTTGAGTTCCATCTATACCATTTAAAATAGTTTCCGCTTTAGATGTAGCTTCTCCTATTTCTTCCAAGCTATCACCAGTAAATTTAATTACAACTGGATCACCACCCGGCGGTCCATTGTTTCGTTGAGAAACTTTTACATCAGCTGAATTAATTGAAGCTAAATCTTTACGTAATTTTTCTACAACTTCAGTTGAAGAAAGTTTGTGGCCCTTTGGAAGTATTACAGTAATGTTTGCTAATTTACTACCTGAAGCACCGCCTGATGAAGATAGGGCTGAACTTCCACCAACAGTTGTCACGAAAGACTCTATATAAGGACTACTGTATAAAACCTCTTCAACTTCTCGAACAGAAATATCTGTTTTTACAAGTGGTGTTCCTTGAGGTTTTTCTATTGAAACTAATACAAAGTCTTGATCACCTTGTGGGAAAAATGAAACTCTAAGTAACCCAGTAACAGGCATTGCAACAGCTAAAACAAACCCTATAAATAATGCTAAGAAGAATTTATTTTGAGTCTTTCTATTATCTAAAATCTTACCAAGAAATTCTTTATACCAGTTTTGTACTTTTATAGATATAACTTCTTGAGCCTCTTCAAATTTATTTTTATGTTCTTTTGTTAAAAGAACTGCAAGAAGGGGAACGAAACCAAGAGCAACTACAATAGACGCAATCAAAACAAAAATAAGTGTAAATGGAATAGATGATATAAATTTACCAACAATACCAGATAGGAAAAATAGTGGTGCAAATACCGCAACTGTCGTCATTGTTCCCGCAATTAATGGCCAAGCATATTCTTTTATAGAAGCAACAGCCGCGCCTTCAGCTGATCCATATTTTTTAAGTCTAGTGTGTATGGCTTCGGCCACTACAATACCCGAGTCAACCAAAATACCTATAGCAAGAATAAGTGAAAACAATGACATGAAATTAATTGTATTTCCAGAGAGATAAAGTCCTGTAAAAGCAATAACAAACGAAAGAGGAATAGATAATCCAGCGACAAGAGATTCTCTCCAACCAATAGTCAAGAAAAGCATAAGCATAACAAGAGCTACGGTTTCAAGTCCTGTTTTTGTAAGTTCAGTCAAATCTTTTTTAACTAAATTACCACTATTTAAAGAAGTTACTACTTTTGCCCCAGTTAATTTTGTAGATTTTAATTCTTCTATTTTATCTAATACGGCTTTCGAAATTTTTGTTACATCACCACCAGATTTTTTGTATATATTAAGAGTAAGAGCATTCTCAGATGGTAAACCTCCAACAGATACTCTTGAAAATGTCGTAGGTATAGCAAGACCGTCCGCAATGAAAGCAATGTCACGTAAATACACAGGAACACCATTTGATGATTGAATTGTTATATTCGGAATCTCAACAGCATTTTCAATTGATCCAGCAAACTTTATTGGATAATCAATGTCAGCTACAGTTATGTTTCCAATAGGGAAAGATGCGTTAGCTCCTTGTATGGCAGAGATAACTTGATTAAGACTTAAACCGTAATTTGCCAACTCCGCTTTTCTAATAACAACTTGTATTTCACGTTTACGTGTTCCAGATATTTCAACTTTAGAAACTCCATCAACTTTTTTTAATTCTTTTTTTAAATCGTCCCCCAAAGCAGTTAGTCCAGCAGGGGATAAGTCTTCTGAAATAGACATTATAACCATCGGTTGATCCGAAAAATTTATTTTTGTCACTATTGGTTCTGTCGCATCAGCTGGAAGTTCACCTTTAACACGGTCCACCGCATCTTTTAAATCTTGAATGGATTTGTCTATATTAGCGCTTGCATTAAATTGGGCAGTAATTATAGATATGCCTTCACGAGAAGAAGATGTCACTTTATCTATATTTTCAACATTTCCAATTTCACTTTCTAGTTTATCTGTAATTAATTTTTCAGTATCCTCGGCAGATGCACCACGAAGCACAGTTGATACAATCCCAACAGGAATAACAACTTCAGGGGCAGATTCTTTTGGTATAGATATTAGAGAAAATAGTCCAGTCATAATAAGTACTGTCATAAGTAAATATGTGAAGGCTCTTTTCTTTAGGAAAAATGTCCAGAGATTATGCATAGGAGTAGATGTTAGAAGTTAGAAGTTAGGAGTTAGGGGTTAGGAGTTAATACGAATACATACAAAATCAATTACTGGGATACGGTTACGACAGTGCCTTCTTTTAGACCGCGAGCATCTACGACTATGGATTCATTTCCTGTTAAACCAGAAAGAATTTGTATTTCTTCGCCCATAATTGCTCCTTCTTTAACTGTAATATCAACTAAAGAGCTTGTAGAGCTGATAGTAAATACAAAAGTACCGTTAGGTGTCAATTTTAAGGCTGATAAGGGAATTTTGATCGGTCCAGAGATTGTTGTGATTACTTGTTTTGCCTTTGTTATATTTAAACGAACAGATTGACCATTCACTAAAGAAGCATTTTTATCAACTATTCCAATACGAACTTCTATCTTTTTTGTACGAGGATCAATAGCTCCTGCTATGCGAGTAACCATTCCTTTTATTCCATCATTTATTGTTACTTCGTTTCCATTTTGTATTCTTTTAGCATCTTCATCTGTTACATAAGCCAATACTTCAAGCGCGCCATTATTTGAAACAACAGCAACTTCTGTAAATGCAGAAATGAAATCACCGGTTTCTATTGAAAGGGAATTAAGTGTGCCATTAATTGGGCTTCTTATAACTGTTTTTTCAAGACGAGAAAGTGCAGCGTTATATGTTCCTTCAGCACTCTTGACTTGAGCATCGGACGTCGTTACAGAGGATCCTGTACCAGAAGTTTTTCCTGCAATATCTTGAGCAGCTAAACTATTATTAAGAGCAGTTCTTGATCCAACTATTGATGAAATAGTTCCTGCAATAGTTAAACGTGTGCCTCCTATAATTGTTTTTGCAGAATCAATATTAGCTTGAGAAAAATTATTATCAGGCAGAGACTTTGAGTAAGCAGTAGCTAAGTCATCTAAATATGATTTAATGGTCTCAGCTTCTGTTCGTACAGTATTTAATTCTGAAATCAAATCACTAGATTGTGTAAGCGTACGATTTTTTATTTCACGAGCAATTAAAATAAATTCTATTTTTTTACGACTAGCTTCAAGTGATAAGGTCAAACTCATATCAGGAACAGATATATTAAATTTAGCATCTTGGTTACGAGGATTTGAGAAAGCAGAATCTGTTTTAACATGAATGATGTCATCCATATTTATATACGCACTTGAAATAACGTTTATTGCGCTTGTTTTTACATCAGATAGGGAAGAATCAGTAGTAACACCATTTACTCTTGAAATATCACGGGCAGCTTTTGCAGCATCATAAGCACCTTCAGCCTGCATAACGGAAGCTCTTTCTGCAGAGTTTTCGAATTCAGCAATAACTGTTCCTGTTGAAACATAGTCACCAAGTTTTTTATAAACACGAGTTAATTTACCAGAACTTTCTGCTCGAACTGTTGCTTCACTTGTTGAAGTAATAGTTCCTAATAATGGTAAAGAAGATCCATTATTAGCTAACTCACTTACTAAAGCTAATTTTACAGAACGAGGGGAATTTGTGACTTCCACTGTAATTGTTGTTCCAGCTAGCACTCTAATAAGCATGATGACAATTAAGATAATCACCAGAGCAACCCCAATTTGCTTAGCTCTAGCTAATTCTTTATACCAGTTACATAGTTGATTTTTAATATCTTTGCTATCGTTTATTATCTTTTCAAGATGTTTGTTCATAAAATTAAAAATTATTTTACTTCTTTGATAGAAGTACTGATAAAACCCCACCAAAATTTTTCATAATACTTTCACGGTCCTTTTCTTTAATTACCGAGAAAATAGAATTTAATTCTTCATCTATTATCTTCTGAGCAGATTCAAAAACCTTTTTTCCTTTAGTTGTTATGTTAATAATATGTTTACGACGGTTTTCTTTATCATCATTTCTAGAGAGTAGACCAAGGGAGACTAGGGTTGAAACATGTCTACTAACAGTGGCTTCAGTTAAATAAAGACGTTCGGCAATTAAAGATTGAGATACAGGGAATTCTTTTGAACAATGAAATCCTACTAAAATCATAAACTGAGAAAAGGAAATAGATTTTGATTTAAGTAGAGATTGCTCAAGGTGTTTTTGTACTAAAAAATACATCTGATGTATTGAGTACATAAAACTTTTAGAAAAATCATGCGGGTGGACTACTGTGGCCGGATTTAGGCAAACTGGCTTCATATACAACTAGTATAGCATTTATATGTAACTGTTAGCAAGCTAAGTATTGAAGGCAAAAATGTACCCAGGTGGCTAGGCTGGGTACGATGGTTCGACGGCAATAACTTTTCTGTTATTTGGATTTGATTTTCCATTTAATCAACCACATGACAAGCGTTAACAAAACTCTTTCCAGTTTGAGTCTGTCTGCTTCTAGTAGTAGACTCTCAAGTTCGTCCCAAAATGGACTCAACTTGAAGTCGTCTTCCAGAGAGGATATGACATAAAATGTGTATCCTTTTTCTGTGCCTTCAAACACATCTGGCAAAGATTGTGATAACTTTATTTTGTCAGTTAAACACAAGGTGATTCGTGTTCCACGTACACAAAAGGTTTCTTCACGTCCGTAGGCGCGTGCTACATAGCATGTTCTGTCAGAAAGTTTTGCTAGGCCTTGTGCCTTTAAGTAGGCAAGGAAGGCGCCTTTAGACGACAAATTTTCTTCCGGGGTCAATGTGATGTCAGTCATTGTTATCACTCCAAAAAATTAAAAGATTGAGGTATAGGCCCAAAGCATTTTTTAAAGGGCTCACAAAAAGTAATACTACTTAAGCAAAACACTAAAGTCAACCGAGTCAGATTTAAATATTTAAAAGTTTAAAGATAAAAGGGTGGGGAAGTTTTTAAATTTAAAATTGTTTGTAGCTATTTTTAATTCTAAGTTAGTGTGTTACTTTTAATGTTTAAATATTTAAGCTTTTAAATATGCTTATAGAAGGGGTTTTTCTTATAGGTCTAATGTCGCACAATATATCTTTTACGACATACCGTTGCCAAGAATGGCTTGTAGCAACGATATGTCGTAAAAGATCGTAGCTGATGTGAGACATTAAAAAATAGATACCCTAAAATATTTTTAATGTCTTACATTGGTACTTTACGGTGTACTCATACAATCTTCTTTATTGATTAATATAAAAATAATTAAGCACATTTAAATCTACACAAAAAACGGGGGACGCCCATCGGGGATTTCTTTCTGTAAACGATAGACTATTAGCTATAAACTTCCCTTTCCCCTACTCCCCTATTAAATTAGGAAAGTTTAAACATCAAGATCCAAGATGTTAAAACAACACCTACTAGAAAGCTTGTAAATAAAATAAGAATAAATGCTGGGATTGTAAATGTAATCATATAATAAATAGTATACAATAAAAATTAAATTTCTGTTCTTGTTTATAAATAAGGTAAAGGATTAAGGTATCCATCTTTAGGAGAGATTGGCATAATTAAATATGTGCCACAAACCTTACTTTTGTATTCCGTGGGACTTGTTACATGTACAGTATCTGATGCGTAAACAGTGAAATGTAAGTGTGGCCCAGTTGCATATCCTGTATTACCAGATAAAGCAATTTTTTGTCCAGTCACCACAGACTGTCCAGCTGTAGCTTGTATTACAGATAAGTGTCCGTATAAAGTTGTTAAACCATTTGTATGACGGATAAGAATCCACTTACCATAAGACACACCTCTACAAGCAGTATCAGTGTTACCTGTACCAATAACAATACCTGTATCTGCTGATAAAATAGGAGTACCTATTTTTGCTCCAAAATCTATTCCATTATGACCGGCTCCATTATATTTTCCGCTAGCAAAAACCGTATTGCCAAAGTACTGAGTAATAACAGGATTTGCTAACGGGTATTTTAAAACTCCCTTCCCATATTTAGGAAGTTTTGTTATATCAACTATAACTTTAAGTTTTGATTCTACGTCTGACATTTCAGCTTCTAAACTTTCCCTTTTATTTTTTTTATCAGATAGAAGTTTTTGATACTCGATCTCCTTATTTTTAGTTTTAGCTAACAAATCATTTTTATCTTTAGACGTTACTTCAACCAGCTGTTTTTGATCTATTAAAGCACTATTTAAATCTTCTAATTTTTGCTTACTTGTTTCATATACAGCTTTTTGTGTGGCTAAAGTTGTTTTTGTTTCGGCTAAAGTTTTGACTTTTTCATTTATAGCTTTTGAAACATCTTCACCTTGTTTTGCAGCATTTAAAGTATCAGACAAATGGGATCCTGGAGATAAGGCATTAATCAGTGGAGGTAAAGACTGCTCATTGTTTACTAAGGATCTCAAAGCTTCAGATAAGGCTCTCTTGTTTTTATCGAGAGTATTTTCGGTTACATAAATTTTACTTTGTGTATTAGAAATTTTTCCTTGAGTCTCGACTATTTTTAATTTTGATAAATCTATTTCTTTGTTTAAAGCTGTACGTCTTAATTCCAAAGATGCTAAAGCTTGCTTTAATGTTTTTGCTTCTCCTTGTGTCTGGCTAATTTTTTTATTAAAATCAGCAATTTCCTTATCAAGTGCCTGTATTTTTGTAGATAGAGAATTTATATTTGCTTGTAATTCATCAGCAGTTTGGGCATGAATAAAAAGCGGTATTGTAAGTATAGTTATAATTATTGATAATGAAAAAGATCTGAGAGTCATGCATTATTTAAAATAATTATGAGTCTAGCTTATTATTAATTTCATTAATACGCACTATAGTTTCTGCTTTTCCGAGTACGAAACAAATAGTAAAAGGATCCACTGACTTCTCTTGGCCAGATAAAGTCATACGTAAAGGCCAAAGAACATTTCCTTTCCCTTCTTTTTCAGCATAAGGCATAAGCGCTTGTTTAATAATATCTACAGATGAAAAATCAGTATCAGCTAATATTTTTTTTATATTATTTAAGTGGTTGGCTGCAAGATGTGCTCCATCATCTTTGAATAGAACTCTTTCTTTGTCTATATCTGGACGATTTACAAAAAATCCAAATTCTCCATTCTTTAGAGAATCAAGTTCTCCATAAGTGTTTATCCTGTCTATTATTGTTGGTAATAATCTTTCTAAAATATCATCACTATATTCTGCCATATGTGGTTTAATCGCTGCCAGTTGGTCTTCTTTAGACTTTCTCTTGATATGTTCTTTGTTCATCCAAAGTAATTTTTCTTCATTAAACATAGCACCATTTTTATGGATACGGTCTAAAGAAAAATGTTCACATATTTCGTCAGGCGTCATTATTTCTTGTTCCCCACCTGGATTCCAGCCTAAAAATGCTAAAAAGTTAAACATCGCTTCTGGTAAATATCCCTCATTTCTATACTCTAAAATATCTTTGGCCCCATCACGTTTTCCTAGTTTCTTATTTCCTTCTGGAGACAAGATTGGTGGTAGTGTAACAAGTATAGGTCGAGTTATATCAAGTGCTTCATATAATGATAAAAATTTAGGAGTAGAGGCAATAAATTCATCAGCACGCATTACATGTGTTACACCCATTTCAAAATCATCAATAATATGAGCAAAGTTATATGTTGGGTAGCCATCACTCTTAATTAGAATAAAGTCATCTAGGGCTTCTTCCCCTGCTGTTAACTCCCCTCTTACTGCATCATTCCATTTGTAGCTTTTTATTTCAGGAACTTTAAAACGAAGAGGACTTTTACCATCCCAAACAGATATTGTAGCTGGCCTGTGTTCTCTATAAAGAAAAGCACGTTTTTCATTTTCTGCTGTAGCTCTAAAAGCTGAGACTTCTTCTTCTGTAAAAGGATCAGGATATGCAAATCCTTTTTCTATTAAAATTTTTGCATATTTTTGATATGAAGAAATACGCTCCGACTGAAGATATGGTGCATGTGGGCCACCTATATCAATTCCTTCATCCCAGGTTAAACCAAGCCATTTTAGGGACTCTATTATGTGTGGAATGGATCCCTCTACCTCTCGTGACTTATCTGTATCTTCTATACGTAGAATAAAGATCCCACTATTTTTTCTTGCCCACGCCCAAGCGTAAAGTGCAGTACGAATACCACCTACATGCATAAAGCCTGTTGGGGATGGTGCAAAACGCGTTACTATTTTAGTGTTTATATTTTGCATATTTTAATCGTAATGGCTAAGTCCTATGCGAATTATTTCACGTGCAATAGTTGAAGCAGCTTCACGGGAAAGATCATAAGTTTTACAGCTAGATGACATACGTTTATAAGTATTTTTATCATCTAGTATCTTTTTTATTTCATTCGTAAGAACACTGGATGATAAATTGGTTTCTTCTATCACAACAGCCACACCTAATGATGCTGCTGTATAAGCGTTTGATCGCTGATCTCGACTAATTGTTTCTGGTATCGGTACTATTATCATAGGAATTTGCCAAAGAGCTAATTCAAATATCATAGAACCAGCTCTTGTTATCGCTATATCTGCTTTAGGATAAAATAAAGCAACATCAATAAAACCCTCAACGTAGTATCTATCTTTATATTGATGTTCTCTTAGTACTGAATCGGTAAAAACTTTTATATCATTTAGCTTAGTTGTTCCGCACTGATGAACAATATCATAAGTATTAAGAAGCTCAGGGAGTATTTTTAAAACGGCCTCGTTAAGTGTTTGACTCCCTTGAGATCCACCAATTATCAAAATAACAGGTCTATCTTTTGTTCCATATATGCGCTCATAGTTTTGTGGTGGCATCATTGCTTCTCTGATTGGTTGACCGGTTAGGGCAGTTTTTTCTTTTGGATAAAATGAAGAGGCTTCTGTATATGAAAGAGCTACTCTTGTAGCAAATTTACCAGCCCACTTTGTTGTTCTTCCTGGAACTGTATCACTTTCATGGACAAAAACAGGTATAGATAAAATCCTTGCTGCAAAAATGGTTGGAAAACTAGCGTAACCACCCTTAGTAAAAATAACATCTGGGTAAATTTTATATAAAACAAAAATTGCACGAATCATTCCATAAAATGTTTTAAACAAATCAGTTACAGTTAAAAAAGATGGATATACTCTTAATTTCCCAGCGGGTATTTCTATAAATTTGATACCAAGTTCGAACAAAGCTTTTTCATCATAAGGTTGATCAGAAATAAAATAAATTTCTGGTTGAACAATTTTTTGTACAAAAGCTTCTTTATAGATACGCTCAACAACCGCGATTAACGGATAAAAATGACCACCACCAGCTCCTGTAATTACTATTTTCATACTATTATTGAAGTCTTTGAAATATTTAAAAGCACACCTAATTCAAATAATGCTGCCATAAGAGCTGTACCACCATGAGAAACAAGTGGTAAAGGTACTCCCATTAGAGGCATTATTCCAAGCATGGAACCAATATTTATCATTGCCTGAGAAATTATAATGATAACAATACCAATTGAAAGAAGTCTTCCAAATTGATCTTCAGCATACATGGAAATTATATATCCACGTATACCTACTATACCATATAAAATAACAATAATTATAACACCCAAGAAGCCTAATTCCTCACTCATAACAGCAAATATTGAATCCCCTATTGGTTCTGGTAAATAATTAAATTTCTGAACACTTTGACCTAATCCACGACCCAAAGCACCTCCAGAACCGACAGCTATTAATGATTGATTGAGTTGCCAAGATGAACCACGGACATCATGTGATGAATTAAAAAAAGTTTTTACTCTTTCTAACATATATGGTCGAACTGAAATTAATGTTACAAAACCGATGATACACAAAAAAATTAAAGTATATATTTGTTTCTTTCTTGCTCCACCAATAAAGTAAACAGCAAAAGATGCAGTTACCATAACTAAGTATGTTCCAAAGTCTGGTTGTAAAAGCATTATTAAAGAAACCAATCCGACTCCAATCAAATATGGCAATAAACCATATTTCCAATTTTTAAAAAGTGATCGATATTTAGTACACCAAGCAGCCACTGCAATTATGAAAGCTAGTTTCAGTGTTTCGCTCGGCTGAAGAGAGAAAGAGCCTATATCTATCCACCTATGAGCTCCCCCGTGATATTTGGATAAGCCTGGTAAAAAAACTAGTGTTGTGAAAATTAGAGATGATCCAAAAATTATGTAAGCATATTTTTGATAAAATTTGTAGGGAATAGATATTCCAATTATTAAAGCCAGAGTCCCACCTATTAATGCATATATTAATTGTGTTTTTATAACAGAATAAAATTTAACTTCATTTGAAGAAAGAACTCCAAGGGCGGCTGAACCAAAAATTATTAATCCAAAAATTAAGATAATAATTATTGTAACAAAAAGTTTTTTATCTATTCTGTTGAACATAAGAATTTAACTTATTAAAACTATAACAACCCCAAGCATTGCACACATGTAAGACACTATCCAATACCTCATTGTTACTGTTTGAGATTGCCAACCTTTTGCTTGAAAATGATGATGAAGTGGAGCCACTAAAAATAGTTTTCTTTTAAATAATTTTTTCCAAGCAAGTTGTAATATAACAGATAAAGTACTAACAACTAGAGGTAATGCAATTATCGGAAGATACATAACGGCGTTAGTCAGGAAAGCTATAACAGAAAGTGATAATGATAGCGCTAACATTCCAGTTTCTGAAAGATAAAATTTTGCTGGTGGAATATTAAACCATAAAAATGCAAGTATTGCTCCAACGAAGACAAAACATAGTGTTGCTATATCTATTTGTCCATGAATATAAGCAATCATGCCGTAAGCAGTAAATACAGCACTCATAACACCACCTGAAAGTCCATCTATACCGTCAATAACTCCAGTTGAAAAAAGAGCCAGTGTCACTAATATAAAAAATATAATAAAAAGGGCACCACTCAACATTACGTTTCCATAAAAAGGAATGTAAATACTATTTACACCTAATTTTGCATAAAACCACCAACCAGCAAAAAGGCCTAGTGAAGAAACAGCAAGAAGTCTTATTGGAAAAGATAATCCTCCACCTATATAAGAATTTAATCTACTACCGAAAGCTTCGACGACGAGTAAATCATCAAGTGCTCCAACAAAAGCACCAACCAACATCGCCATTAATGGTAGCCATGTTTGATTACGAGATATAAAGTCTAATTTAAGTGTTATTCCTGTTGGATAAATTTTAGATATTCCCCAAAGAGCTAAAGCCGTTACAATTACAGAGAACCAGACAATGAAACCACCCAACCTTGGGACTGGAGATCCTTCATCATTATGTAAAGATGCAGTAATTGTAGCTAACTTACCGTCTATGGTGGTGGAGACATTCTTCTTCTTCCAAAGTTTGTATTTTGTTAAAAGCCTTATAAAAGGAGGGGCAATTAATATACCAATAAGAAAAGTGATAATGGCTGGTAAGAGAATTTTAATTGAATCAAGTGTTGCCATGATATTTTGCTAAGTATAGCAGTATTGGCTTGTCGATTGCTAGTGAATTACTTTATAAAAATCCTTGTTTTAAAGGATTAAAAACCTAAATTCTATCTAATACTCTTAATGAGAGCTAAATATAGATTATAAGCATCAGAAAATCTAGCTTCTTTCGTTGATCCTAATATAACTATAATTACAGGGTGTCCTAAGTAAGCGTCTATCGATAAAACTAAATTACCACCAGCACCGTCTGTATATCCTGTTTTTGAAGCTTCAACTCCAATAAATTGGTCTATATATTGATTAGTATTTGGAATACCAACAATAGAACCGGTTGAAGAATTTACACTAACTCTAGTTTTTGTTGTTGAATCTAATATGTCTCCCAGCTCTATTCTTGCTAAAGCCATCATACGAGCTACGTCATAAGCACTACCTAAGCCACCTAATTTACCATTAACATCTAAACCTGCTGGTTGTGTGAACTTTAAATCAAGGCCATGATTATACGAATACAGATTCATTCTTTCAATAAAATTTTCTCTACCAAGTAATTTATCGGCAATTAATTGCGCTCCATCATTTGAGGAAAAAACTAAAGTATATTTTAATAGTTCTTTCAAAGTAAGTTCTTGTTTTTCTTTTAAACCCAAATCATAACTACCATCTATACTTCCTTTTGTAACCATTATTTTTGAAGAGCTAGAGGCAATATCGATAGCAGTTAAGGCTGTCATTATTTTTGTAATACTAGCTAATGGATATTTTTCATACTCATTTCTACCAACAATAACTTTTTTTGTTAAAACATCATAAACAAGATATGATTTAGCCTTTATCTCTAAATTATCAAAAGAAGTTTTTTCATAATAACCAGTAATAATTTTTTCTTTTTTAGGTGTTGGGACAAAGATTCCCATTTTTTTAATAGAGAGTGGAACTGCAAATGCGGATATTAAAACTAAAAATACTACTGCCAATATGTATATAGCCCATAAAACAGCAAAGTCTTTTTTTACATGATCCATCATAATAAATTATTTTTCAGACACTTTCATCTTCTCTAGTAATTCATTTTTTATACTTTCGTATTGTGGTAACTCATCAATTTTTGTAATTCCTAAATGTTTAAGAGCTTCACCTGTTAAAACACAAACTTCACCATCTCTTTTAATTAAACCACGAACAGAAAGTGTACGAATTGATTGAGCTGATTGAACCCCTCGAATATAAGAGATGGTTTGCCGTGTTGGATTTCCTAAATAAGCAATAATAGAAAGAACTTGAAGGGTTGCTGGAGTTAAATCCCCCTTTAATTCCTCCTTCCAGAAACTTTCAACTGTTTGTGCCTGTGAAGGGTCTGTTACTATAGAGATCTCTTCTTTGTTTTTTAAAAGCAAAAGTCCAATTTCTTTTATTTTATTTTCGACTTCTGGTAATATTTCCTCTATTGATTTAGATTCTATTTGTAAAAGTTCTGCAATAGAGGTAATCGAGATTGGTTCACCTGAGATATATAAAATGGTAATTATTTTTTCTAACATATATTATTATTGTAACACGAGCATTAAATGTTACTGCTTATATATATATCGCCAGTTTTAGTTGTCTGTGAAGCAGAGATACTCCCCTTTCTTATAAGTTCTAGTAATGCTATAAAATTTATAATTAAAAGTTTTTTTCTTTCTGTAAAATTAGTAGCTACTTCTGCTAAGCTATTTAAAGTGACTGTCGGCGCATTAGAAACTCTTTTTAGTAAGTTTTCAATAACCAATTCTATGCGAAGAGCTTGCTCAACTGAAACGTGAAAAATCTGTTTTGGTGTGGTAAAAGCAGAAAGTGTTAGAAGTGCGATTGATTGAAGCATTTCTTTTGTTGCTCTTGCATCCGGTACAAAAAAAGCTTTACCTTTATAAGAAATTCTTTCACGTTCATACAAAATATTTTTATCATAAACATCATGAATAAGCTTAGAGGCATCTAGTAAAACTTTGTAAATTTCTAATTTATGCTCTAGAGCGTGGACCTGCTTTTCTTCTTCTTCTGTATAAACTATGCCAGGCAAAAGAGATTTTGCTTTCATTAGCATTAAAGTAGATGCCACTAGGATAAATTGAGAAATATCTCCATGATCTTTTGTATCTAAAGATTTTATATAATTTATATAATCATCGGCTACTGTAACAAGAGATATTTCTGTAATAGAAAGTTTCCTCTCCACAATTAAGTCAAGAAGTTTTGTGTACGGTCCTTCGAAGCGATCTAATTTAACATTAAATTCCATATTGTAGATAGTATATCAGCGTATAGCGTTTAGCGTATAGGAATATCCAATGAAGACGTATACGTATTTTCTAAACGCTACATGCTAACAAATAAACGCTCTCATTTTAATACTTGCCAAATATTTGGATCGTTACCACCGTCTATTTTAAATACAACAACTCCTCCTAGTTCATAAATTTTTGCAATACGTATTTTATCTGCAATAGCAATAGAATCAGAATACCAAACTAAATATTCCTTATAAATACCTAAAGATTTTTCACTTATATCGGTAGTTGTTCCATAAGTAAAACTAAGCTCACCACCGCTACTACGAATTGGGGTTTTGTTTAAGCTTTTAGCTAAATCATTGGCATAATTGAAATTCATTGAACCAATTCTTGAATACTGCGTAGAGCTTGTTGCTGTAGCGGGTATTATTTCATATTTATATCCATAGGTTGGTACACCTAAAAGTATTTTTTTAGCAGGAATATCCCACAAGGCTAAATTTAAAACCCTTTTTACCCATTCAATGTCAGCAACTGGTTTGTAAACATTTCCTACATTTTTATTTTGAATAACTAGGTTAGCATCGTCCCCCGCTTGGTCATAAGCCATGATGCGAACTTGATCACAAACTTTTCCAATAATTTTATAATCATTTGCGTAATCTACTTTTGAAAGTATTTCTTTTGATGTTGTGGCATATTTTGATTCTGGTGGTGTACGGGCTTCTACGGTACAAATTAGTTTCTTTTTATCCTTATGGAGCGCAGTTGAAAGTTCAGTCAAAAAAGCAGAAAAATATGGTTTTGTTTCAGCAAGTTTCGCCTCGTAATCAATATCTATACCATCAAATTTATTTTTCTTTACAAGAGTTGTAATTGCAAACACATGGGCTGCACGTTTTTTCTTTTGAGCTAAGAGTAGATACTGAAGTTTTTTTTCATTATCATTATGAGGGAAAGATAAAATTGTTGGATAAATTTTTACGTTTTTCTTTTTAGCAGAAGATATAAGAGAAAGCCAAGGTTCTTCATTTATTTTTAGAGCATCCTTTATAGTGCCGTTAGTTTGCAGTTCAAAAGCAAAAGGACTTATTTGAGTAACTTTATCTAAGTTGGCCATTGTACTACTTGCTCCGGCTGTTTTTTGCCAATAAGGAATCCATATAGCCTTATCAAAAGGGATATTCGCAGCAAAAACACTGATGTAAGTAGATGACAACAAAAAAGCCGTAAATAGTAACTTCTTCATATATATAATTATACCACTGCTGACTATAAATTATTTCAATTCTCCTGTTAAGAATAAAGCATCTGGATCATTTAAATTTATATATACTAAATATAAAACTAAAAATACCACAACAAGAATCACAAAAGCAGAATAGAAATACTTCTTATTTTTATTAAATAGAAAATAAAATAAAGACAAGAGAAAAGACATAACAAAAACTGATATAGTTAAGACTAAATCAAGCGGTGCTGGGCGATTTGTCATGAATTCAAAAAAATTTTTACATTCATGTAAGATGTTCTTTCTTGCTTCCAAGAAAGTTCCACAACTAGGCAAGTTTTCTTTAAGACTAAAACTCACATAATCGTATTTATTTATATGTGTAATATGTTTATATTCCAAAAATGAAATAAATAAACAAATTAAAACTAATATAAACGGAATCAGAAATATTTTCTTTAAATTATTTTTCATAATTATTTTCCTATACTAATTTTTAATTCCTTTAATGCCTTATCTCCAGCTGGAGATGGTGCTTGCATCAATAAGTCCTTTCCTTCACCAGTTTTTGGGAAAGGAATTACTTCACGAATATTTGGTTCGTTTAATAGAATCATGAGAAGTCTATCTAATCCCCAAGCGATACCTCCGTGTGGTGGGGTACCTGAAGAAAGTGCGCGAAGCATGTGTCCGAAATTACTTTCAATACGTTCTTCACTGTAACCCATAATTTCAAATGATGTTTTTAATTCATTTGCTTTGTGAAGTCTGATACCTCCACCACCGATTTCATAACCATTCATAGCGATGTCATATTGAGTTGAAAGAATATCGCCAATATTTTTCTTTGCCAAGAAGTCTGCTTTATAAGCTTCCTGAATTCCTGTAAATGGATTATGTGTGAATGTCCACTCACCTGTTCCGTCTACGTTATCAGTTCCTGTTTTTTCAAAAGCTGGAAAGTCAATTATCCAACAAAAAGCTAAAAGGTTTGGATCATTTTTGTCTTCACGTATATCTGGTTTATCATTTCCATATTTTTCCATCACTTCTTTATAAGTAAATATTGGGAATGGAACTTGCTGTATTTTTTTCTCTGGGAATAAATCTGTAACGATTTTAATTAATACTTCTTCATTTATTTTCATCACATCTTCACGAGTTACGAAACTCATTTCCAAGTCCATCTGAGTGAATTCTGGTTGACGATCTCCACGAGTATCTTCATCTCGCATACATTTTGCAATTTGGAAATATCTTTCAAAACCACCCGCCATAAGCAACTGTTTGTATTGTTGTGGTGATTGTGGAAGTGAGTAAAAACTACCGGGATATAAACGAGCAGGTACAAGATAACTACGTGATCCTTCTGGTGTTGGATTTGTAAGTAATGGTGTATCAACTTCTATAAAACCATGCTCGTTAAAATAATTACGTACATAGTTTATAACTTGGTGACGCATTCTAATATTTCTTTGTATTCTTGGGCGACGTTGATCAAGATATTTTTTCTCAAGTCTATTTTCCTCACCAATTTCACGACCGTCACTTGATACATCAAAAGCTGGTGTTTCCGCTTCATTTAAGACTTCAATAGATAGGACTTCAAGCTCTACATCGCCATTTATAACATCTACCTTTATATTCCTTTCTGGGCGTTTATTAACCTTTGCTGTAACGGCCAAAACCCACTCAGGACGCACTTTTTCTGCAATTCCGAGTGCTTCTACATGATTTGGCAATACTACCGCCTGAACCTTTCCTGTGACGTCACGCAGGTCTAAAAAGACCATTTTCCCCTGGTCACGACGCACATCCACCCAACCTTTCACCAAAACCTCCTCTCCCACATGTGTGGCAATGTCTTTGATATATGTTCTAGGCATAAAAATAACCGTAAACAAATAGACATACGAAATTCTATTTGTGTACGGACGATTACGGGAACCGTGGTGCCACCATACATTGCTACTTATTGTAGCCACTTTAATTATTAAAATGTAAAGGCTCCGAAGTTGTTAATTTCATCAATGCCTTAGTTTTATACTAGCACAAATGAATTAATTTTCAATTATCAATTTCCAATTTTCAAAAAGACACAATAAGATAATGCTCAAATAATTTTTAATGGAAATACAAATACTGGATTCCCGCCTGCGCGGGAATGACAAAATGCATGTGTTTCGTACTCCTTACTCCATTCTACTTACTTCTTATATCTTATTCCAATCCAACTTGGGAGCGGATTTTTTGCATTGTTAATTCGGCGCGAGATTTTGCTTTTTCACCACCATCTTTTAGAATATCCGTAATCTTTTCTGGATTAGCCATTAAGTCATCGTAAATTTCTTTTTTACCATCACGCCACTTTAGAATGGTTGCAAATAAATCTTCTTTTGCTTCCTTGTATCCATAACCACCATTTTCAAATTTTGCACGTAAAGTTCCGTCCTCTTTTTTTGTTAAGAAAAGTTTATGAATTTTATAAATGTTATTTTCGTCTGGATTTTTCTTTTCTTCTGGTGTGGCACTATCTGTCACAATACTCATAACACGTTTTTTTAAATCTTCATCAGGGGCAAAAAGTTCAATGTGATTGTTATAACTTTTACTCATCTTTTTACCGTCTACCCCTGGCAAGGTTGCTACAGATTCTAAAATATAATCTTTTGGAAGTTTAAATTCTTCTGTGTTATAAGCACGATTATAATAGCCCGCGATATCACGAGCATACTCTACGTGTTGTTTTTGATCAGAACCAACTGGAACAATATCAGCACCATAAATAAGAATATCTGCTGCCATAAGAACTGGATAATCAAATACACCAACATTTACTTCTTTATCTTTTGCTTCACTATCTTTAAATGCATGAGCACGCATCATAAATGGGACAGTAACCAAATTATTGAAAACCCATGTAAGTTCTGTAACCTCTGGAACGGAAGATTGTTTGAAAAGAATTGCTTTTGAAGTATCTAACCCGCAAGCAATGTAAGAAGCTGCTGCTTCTAAAGTTTGATTACGAAGCTCATCCCCATTTCTTACTGTAGTTAATGCATGATAATCAGCTAAAAAGACATAACTTTCATATTCACCACTATTTGCTAGATCTATATTTTGCTTCATAGCACCCCAGTAATTTGCAAAATGAAGCTTACCTGTTGGTTTAATTCCAGAAACTAAAATTTTCTTTGACATGATTATATTATACCAAAGAAATGCGTGGCCACGAAGTGGCCACGCATTTCTTGTTTTGAACTTATCTAAACTTCGAGCATCTTTCTTTTATAGCCTTAAAATTGTTTTAGATACGAGGAGCCTAGGAATTTTTCTAGGAGATGTACGAAGGAGTACTTCGACGAAGAAAAATTCCGTAGCGACAAAGTAGATGAAATAATTTTAAGGTTATAAACCCTCGTTTTGGAGACCTTCGATGTAGGACATCGCCTTCTTTGATAATTTCTTTGGCATATTTATGTGAAGCTTCACAAGTACATCACCACGACGACTTTTTTCATGAAGATGTGGTACACCACGTGCTCTCACACGTAAGACTTCACCAGTTGCGGCGCCTGCTGGAATATCAATTTCAATTTTTCCATCTAGTCCATCAATCACATGCTTCACACCAAGTAATGCATCTGTTAATTTAATTTCGTGAACTATAGACAAATCATTTCCTTCTCTTTTCCATACTTTGTGTGGAGTAACATTTATTTTTACATAAAGATCTCCTGTTGTACCACCAGCAACCGCTTCACCCATTTGTGTCATGCGTATCATTTCCCCGTTTGAGATTCCTGCAGGAATAGCAATATTTACTTCTTCGCGACTATTTACAACGCCATGACCTTTGCAATCGTGACATTTTTCTTCTGGAACTTTTCCTGTACCGCGACAATTATCACATGTGCGAACTGATTGGAAATTACCCATGAAAGTTTTCTTCACCTCGTGAAGTTTTCCTTGGCCATTACAAGTAGTACAAGATTTTAATTTTGTGCCAACTTTAGCACCAGAGCCTGAACAAGTTTTACAAGTGCTTACTTTTGAAAGTAAAACATTTCTTTCTGTTCCAAAAATTGCTTCTGTAAAAGGTACATCAATTTCAAGAGAAATATCTCGCCCTCTTTTTTGTTGATGTCCACCGCGCGTTCCTCCACTAAACATATCACCAAAAATATCTCCAAGGTCTCCAAAATCAAATTGCATATCCCCGAAATCTGATTGATTAAACCCTCCGAAACCTCCTCCACCCATAGGACCTTGACCATTAAATGTTTGACCATAAGTATCGTATTCCTTACGTTTCTTTTCGTCAGATAAAGTTTGATACGCTTCATTTACTTCTTTAAACTTGGCCTCATCTCCTCCTTTTTTATCAGGGTGATATTTTGCGGCAAGTTTATAGAACGCCTTTTTTATATCGTCTTTTGAAGCACCTTTATCAATTCCAAGGACATTGTAGTAATCTTTTGTGGCCATAATTTATAAGAGATATTCTAACACAAATTATGCATTTCCAGGTGTCTCAGTATTTGGTTCAGTTTTATTATCTTCTGGCTTAACTTCCTCAGCTGTTGGTTCAGAAGTTGGAGCGGAATTATTTGCGTCATTCGCCTGCTGGCTACTGACATCTTCGCCACTCTTCGTGTCTTGAGACGTTTTCATCGCTTCACCGATTTTCATCATTTTATCAGACAATGATTCTGAAGCTTTTTTAATTGCATCCATATCTTCACCTGCTCTTGCTTTCTTAACTTCTTCAACTGCGTTCGTTACTTCTTTTTTAATATCCTCAGAGATTTTATCTCCAGCGTCTTTGATTGCTTTTTCAGCAGTGTGAATCATTGCATCAGCTAAATTTTTTGTCTCAACTAATTCCATTTTCTTTTTATCTTCATCAGCATGTGCCTCAGCATCTTGTTGCATACGCTTTATATCTTCATCTGAAAGTCCTGAAGAAGCTTCTATACGAATAGTTTGTACCTTGCCTGAAGTTTTATCTTTTGCTGTTACGTTTAAAACGCCGTTAGCATCAACATCAAAAGTAACTTCAACTTGTGGCATACCGCGTGGTGCTGGTGGAATACCATCTAAAATAAATCTACCGAGTGATTTATTATCAGCGGCAAGTGAACGTTCACCTTGAGTAATGTGAATCTCAACAGAAGTTTGATTATCAGCCGCAGTTGAAAAAACTTGTGACTTTGAAGTTGGAATAGTCATATTCTTTTCTACAAGTTTTGTAGCAACTCCCCCCATTGTTTCAATACCTAAAGAAAGTGGAATCACGTCTAATAGTAGAACATCTTTCACATCACCTTGAAGGACACCAGCCTGTACAGCCGCGCCAAGAGCCACAACTTCGTCTGGATTGATTGAGCGGTTCGGTTCTTTTCCGAATAATGCTTTCACTGCTTCAACTATTGCTGGCATACGAGTTTGACCTCCAACCATAATAATTTCATTTATTTCTTCTTTTTTAAATGGAGAAGCGTCAAGTGCACGCTTTGTAATTTCAATTGATCTATCAATAAATTCTTTTGAAATTTCTTCAAGCTTTGCACGACTAACTTTCATAAGTAAATGCTTTGGTCCGTCTACACCTGAGGTGATAAATGGAATATTTATTTCTGTTTCCATTTGAGTTGAAAGCTCATGCTTTGCTTTTTCAGCTGCCTCGTCTAGTCTTTGTAGTGCGAGTGGATCACTTGTAACATCAATTCCTTGATCTTTTTTAAATTCTGCAGCAATATATTCTACGAATTTCTGATCAATGTCACGTCCTCCTAAGTGTGAGTCACCATCTACTGATTTTACTTCGACAACACCATCACCCACTTCTAGAATTGAAATATCAAATGTTCCTCCTCCGAAGTCATACACTGCAATCTTTTCATTTTTCTGTGAATTGAATCCATAAGCAAGAGCTGCCGCTGTTGGCTCTGGAATAATACGCTTCACGTCAAGTCCTGCGATTTTACCTGCAGCGATAGTTGCCTGACGTTGTGTATCATTAAAATATGCTGGCACTGTAATTACAGCTTCTGTAATTACTTCGCCTGTTTTTGCTTCAACGTCCGCTTTTATCTTTTGAAGAATCATTGCAGAAATTTCTTCTGGGCGAACATCTTTTCCACCAAGAGAAATTAAAACACCATCATTCTCACCTGCCTTTATCTTGTATGGAACACGTGGAAGGTCTCCTTGTACCTCTTTATCAGAGAAAGAGTGTCCCATGAAGCGTTTTACGCCATATACAGTGTTTTCTGGGTTAGTTACAGCCTGGCGTTTAGCTATTTGTCCTACTGCACGCTCACCATTTTTATTCACAGAAACAACAGAAGGAGTCGTACGATTTCCTTCTAGGTTTTCAATTATTTTCGGCTGTCCAGCTTCAATGATTGCGACAGCGCAGTTTGTTGTTCCAAGATCGATTCCAATTATTTTTGACATAAATTTTTAGTTAAAAGTTTTTAAAGTTATAAAGTTAATAAAGTAATGCTTAAATTCAAGTTCTTTTTCTTTATTCTATCATCATCTTTCAGAACGGTAAAAATTGACTAAGATACGAGGCGAAATATTATTTTTGGATGGAGATGTAGTAGACCTACATTGACTGACAAAAATATTATTTCAACAAAGTAGATTGGTTAATTTTTATTGTTATGACCAGTTTTTACTCTTGCGGGGCGCAAAACAATTTCATTCATACGGTATCCAGACTGAAGAACAAATATAATTTTATCATTTTCAGATTCGTTTTCAACATTTATCATTTCCATACTTTCATGTAGATTCGGATCAAATGTATCTCCAACTTTTCCGAACTGTGTAACTCCTTCATTTTCTAAGACTGTTCTTAATTGTCCAAAAATGTATTCGATACCCACTCTCCAATTTTGATCTACTTTCCCCCACGCCTCTACATTTCCCTTTGCCATATCGTATGAATCAAGTACAGGAAGCAATTCTTCAATAAATCTTTTTGTTGCAAACTTTCTATCTGATAAACGATTTGCCTCAACTTCTTTTTTAAAGTTAGCATAATCTGCGCGAGTTCTTTGGGAAAGGTCTAAATATTCCTGCTTCTCCCCTTCTAATTTTTTAATTTTCTCCCGAAGTTTTTTAATTGTAGTACGAGTATCAACTTCGCCTTCCTCGTTAACATCTTCGAAGGAAACATCGTCAGTGCCTGTATCATCTAAGATAGTATCTACTACCACATCTTCAGTTGTGTTTTCTTGTTCATTATTCATATGTTTTCTATATACACAAAGTCTTTATTAAACAAATTCTTAAAGCAATCTTTCTATCAGGTCTATCATATCTTTCTTACATTCATTATAGCATCTTTTTGACACTATACCTTTATAAATTATTTTTGAAAATAAGTCAAATAAAAACAACCCCTTTCAGGGTTGTTTTTTGAGATATTAACGCTTTGACCAGGTAGGTGCTTTTCTGGCTTTCTTCAAACCGAATTTCTTTCTTTCAACCTGACGTGAGTCACGCTTTAGGAATCCAAGTTTCTTTAAAGTATTTTTTACTTGTTCATCTCTTTCTACTAGTGTACGTGAAAGTCCGTGACGAACAGCCTCAGCTTGGGCATGAATGCCACCACCTTGTACGTGAACTGTAACTGTGAACTTTTCCTTAACTTCCCCTTTTGAAATAGCTTCCTCAGCAATTGTTTGAAGTTCTTCTGTTACGAAATATTCATTAATAGCTTTATCATTTATAAGAAAAGAAGTCTTTGTAGCAGGAGTAATACGAACACGGGCTGTTGCAGTCTTACGGCGTCCTACGGCTTCTATATAACGATTTTTTGTTTCTGTTGACATATGGTTTATTTTTAATGAGCAGAGCGATTATAAAAATTACCACCCAGCCACACTACATTAGCGATGTAGTTATTTTTCACTATTATATTTTTGTTATTTAATATTGTTTTCATATATTTTGTGATGTGTGGCTGGGTAAGAAAATTATAGTCGTCTTACTCCTTAATTTTACTTATTCCTCTACTACGAGATTCTTTATACGAATATCTTGAAGTCTATTCTTTGGAAGCATTCCCATTACAGCGTGCTTTAAAAGTTCAGAGTATCCTTTCTTTTCTGCAACATATTTAATAGGCATTTCTGTAAGTCCACCTGGGAATCCAGAGTATGACTTGTGAGTACTACTTGTCATTTTGTTTCCTGTAACTTTTAATTGTGAAGCATTGATAATCTTTACAGATACATCAGCTACACGATTTTTAACAAAGTGAATACTATCTTTTGCATTAAGAAGTGCTGCAGCTTCACTAGCTACGCGTCCAAGTGCTCGTCCTTTTGCATCGATTGTGTGAATGGTTGTTGTCATATTTATTATACGAATTCTATGATAGCTTTTTCAGCGCCATCAGAAACTCTGTTTGATAGTTTAATAATACGAGTGTAACCACCAGCAACATCTTTATACTTTGGTGCATATTCTCCGAACAATTTTATTGTTTCGTCAGCTTGGTTAATCAAACGTGCAGAAACTAAGCGACGACGTGCTACAGTGTCTGTCTTAGCTAAGGTTACAAGTCTTTCAACGAAAGGACGTATTTCTTTTGCGCGAGCAAGAGTAGTTTCGATACGACCATGGCGAATAAGATTGATGAGGAGTGATTTAACAAACGCAACGCGCTGGTTCTTTTCTCTTCCGAATTTTCTGAATGACTTGTGATGCTTCATGGTTTTCTACTATAACACATTAACTTATTAATTTCTACGCTTTCAAAGATAAACCTAGGTTTGAAAGAGCTTTTTTAATTTCTTCAATACCCTTTTCTCCTAAACCATCAGTTGCTAATAAATCTTCTTTTGATTTATTTGCAAGACCTCCTGCTGTACGGATAGATGCTGAAACAAGAGCATTTTCTGTACGAGTAGAAAGATTAAGATCTTCTATTTTTGTCTTAGCAACATCTGTAGAATCTGTTGACTCATCTTCTTTAACAACAGTTTTTGATTTTATTTCAACCTGTGACTGTGACTCAATAACTTGTTCACGGAAACCAACAACAGACTGAAGTTGTGTAATCATTGTATGGATAGAACTCTCAAGAGCCTCATGAGGAGTTATTGTTCCATCTGTTTCAATAGAAACACGAAGACGGTTATGATCTGTACGATCACCAACACGCATATTTTCTACTTCGTAACTTGCGCGACGAATAGGAGTAAATGAAACATCAAGAGCGATTGTGCCAATGTCTGCCTTTTCTTTTTCTAAAACTTCACGTGGTACATAACCAAGACCTTTTTCAACTGTGATTTCAATTGCAACGTCAACATCCTTGGCTGTGGATTCACAGATATATTGATCCTTGTTCATAATCTCAAGCTGTGAAGGAACATTAATGTCGGAAGCGCAGATTGTCTTAACACCTTTTATGCGAAGAGTTGCTTTTTGAGCATCATCGCCATGTAACTTAAAGCGAGTCTTTTTAAGATTAAGGATTATGGCGATTACATCTTCTTTGATACCGTCAATTGCAGAAAATTCATGCTTAACACCATCAATAGATAATGAAGTAATAGCAGCACCCGGGATAGAAGAAAGGATAATACGACGAAGAGAGTTTCCTAATGTATGGCCATAACCTGGGTAAAGTCCATCAATTTCATAGACGCCAGATGTGGCATCTTCTTTAACAATTCTTGGCTTTGAAGGCAAAATAATAGAATGTGAAGACATAGGCAAATTAAGGTCTTATTGGTTGATAATTAACAACACTTGGTAAATATGTAAACAGTATGATTCCTCTTAATAAATAAAGTTTCTCTATTCTACCAAATAATTGCAAAAAGCGCAAGTATGTGTTAGTGGAAAAGCTTTACCCTTATTAACGAGAATAATACTCGAACACTTTCTGTGTGTCGAACATTGGTTCACCTTCTCTAACTTCTCCTTTGACAGTAGCAGAAAACTTCTTTGGATCGATAACAAATTCGTGTGATGGAGCAGCAGCAGTTAATTTTTCTTCTAGTCCTGTGAAAACTTTAGCTATCTTACTACCCTCGCGGATAGAGATAACATCTCCTATTTTAACTTTATGAGAAGCGATGTTTATACGACGACCATTTACATGAATGTGTCCATGAGAAACCAATTGACGAGCAAGTGCACGAGTGTTTGCAAAACCAACACGATAAACTACGTTATCTAATCTAGATTCAAGTGTACGAAATAGCTTAAGTGATGGAGTAACTGCTCCTTCGCCAGTCTCACGACTAGACATTGCATCTTTAGCGTATTTAGCAAACTGTTTTTCCATTAGACCGTAAGTTATACGCATCTTTTGCTTAGCGCGAAGCTGTTCACCGTATTCAGATACGTTTGAACGATGCTTTCTTTCGCTGTCAAGTTTTCCTGGAGCATATGGACGCTTTTTAAAAGCGCACTTTTCACGACCACATAGTGATTCTCCGAGACGACGACAAGTTTTACAGGTTATTCTACTCATAAATTTAAATTAAACGTGACGAGGCTTACGAGGCTTTGGTCCATTGTGTGGTACCGGCGTCTTATCAATAATAGAAGTTATCTCAACACCGAATGTTGAGAAAGCGCGTATAGCAGACTCGCGTCCTGATCCTACACCCTTCACAACTACACCAACTTCTTTAAGTCCAGCTTGTTGTGCTTTTTCACCAATCAGTTCACCAATCTTTCCAGCAGCAAAAGGAGTTCCTTTCTTTGCACCCTTGAAACCAAGAGCACCTGATGAAGACCAGGCAAGAATGTTACCTGATTTATCTGAAAGAGAGATTCTTGTGTTGTTATATGAAGATTCAACATAAAGGACACCCTCTACGATTTTCTTCTTCATAACCTTAGCAAGTGATCGTGCCTTTAAAGCACTATCTACTCCTGAACTATTCTTTTTTACTATTCTTTTCTTTCCCATAGGTTTATATCAAATTAATTTTTATGTCTTCTCTGTCTTACGGCGACCGCTACCCATAGTACGACGTACGTTTCCGCGTACTGTACGACTGTTGGTCTTTGTACGCTGTCCACGGGCTGGTAAATGCTTTGTATGACGAGTTCCGCGGTAAGCCTTGATATCCTTAAGACGTTTTATGTTTTGCTGTACATCACGCTTTAGGTCTCCTTCTGTCTTGAAAAGTTCAATTTCACGACGAATAAGGTTTTCTTGGTCAGCTGTTAATTCAGTAGTCTTCATACCCATATCTAGTCCAAGCTTTTCAATGATTTGCTTAGCACGAGGACGTCCAACACCAAACACAGCCGTGAGTGCTATTTCGAGACGCTTGTTTTCTGGGAGGTTTATACCGGAGATACGCATAATAGTTTGGAAGTTTTGGTTAGAGGTTTTGGAAAATTCTAATATTTAAATACATTAGCCCTGAGCTTGTTTATGCTTAGGTGTCTCACATATAACACGAAGTACGCCACCACGTTTTACCATTTGGCATTTAGCGCACATTTTTTTTACTGATGATCTTACTTTCATGTGAGAAATGTGGGTAGAATTATACTATATCTTTGTAAATAATGCAAATTTAGAAGTCTGTAAAGTCTGTAAAGTTCATAAAGTTGAAAGTGGATACAAAATAACGGTATAGGATTCTGTGTCGTTTTTATTGTATCGTATTAGCTTTATAAACTTTTAACTTTATGAACTTTATGAACTAAATTAAAAGGCTAAAGCCTTTTAATAATACGTCCTTTTCCTCCGTATGGATCAACCTGAACCATGACTTTGTCTCCTACTAGGACTTTTATTTTGTGTACTCGCATCTTTCCACCAAGGTAAGAAATTAATTCTTTTCCATTTGACAGCATCACTCTAAAGAGAGTGCTTGGTAATGTTTCGGTAACACGTCCTTCGACTAAATCTATTTCTTCTTGGTCATCCATAATTTATATAGGAGTTGATTGTATCAGTATATTAACGTTTAGGCAAAGATTCTACTAGAGAAACATGCTCTTTATTTGTTGGTATTGTTGAAAGCCAGATTGGGAAAAAGGACATTTCTATTTGTGCAACTGAAGGCATGCTTTGTATTATTGTGGATGCATCACTACGACTTTTTCCTAAAAATTTTAATCTAATATCGTCAGTGTTAGCTATTAAGATAATTCTTGGTTTGCCTCCGACCAACACGTCTAAACTGTTTGTAGAGTAAGGTAAAGCATCTTTTTTAAGGGTGAAAACTAATTCATTTGTATAACTTAATTTAACGGGTTGATTATCGTAATCACGCATGGTCTCTGATGCTATTTTATTTGCTAGATCATCTTCACTTGCAAGCATTAAATATCCGGTTGCAGTGACTTCATAAGTTGATGTTACACCAGTTACTACGTCATTCTCGTTATCAGCAAATGAAACTGTAATTGCGTTATACATTGGGATGGTTCCCTCTTTTGTAACTTTAGATAATTCATCTTTTAGACTTTGTGTCAGTTCAATAGCTAATGCATCTTTAGCAGAATTTAAATCGGATTGAGAGACTAAAGACGTATTACCACTTGCCCCACCTTTTATCCCACCAACCGAACGACCGTAAAACCCGGTATATCTTGGTGAGCCTTTAAATCCAGGAATAGAGAAATCACTTGCCGGAGTATTGTATTCTGCACCGTAACTATCTGCATATAAAGTAACTTGTAAACTACCTGGGGTATTCCCCTTCTTTCCTGGAACAGTTATTGATTGATTGATTCTATAAATTTTTCCTGTACTGGATTCGAAACGAGTATTTTTAATTAATTTTTGTGGGTTAGTATCAAAATTATTATAAACAATAATAGATCCAGATGCTTTTGATTCTACTTTTTTAGTTTCAGAAACTGGTAATGTTTTAGTTTTTGAAATTGTTGTTGTAGCTATTGTATAATTTATAACTGATGCTGTTGATGAAGCTGTTCTGCTGAACAAAAAACTTTTATTAACTTCAACATCTTTAAATTTTGGAACATAAGTCACTGTTGCAGAATTAAATACAAAAGTAAGAAGACCGATTCCTGTAACTATAATTATTGTTGTTAAAATAAACATCCAGTTTCCAAAAGATCCAGTTCCTTTACGTCTTTTTGTGCCACTGTATGTTGTATATGGATCAATATCTAGCCCTTTAACATCTTCTTCAACCCTTTCTCTTTTATTAGAAATCTCCTGCATTTCTTCACGTACATGACGTGGGTACATTTCCATGTTTTCCAAACTTCTCCTATTTTTAAAGCTTTTGTTAGGAATAAAAACAGCATCACGCTCATCTACTTCTTCTTCGACTTCTTCGTGACGTTCAAATTCCTCCACTCGCTTTGGGAGGCTGCGATTAGACTTTGAATGAGAATACGGTTTTCGTATGTCTTGCATAGTTAATTGAAGGGGCTTTTGTAGTATCTAGTGTAACACGCACAGGTTTATTCTCTGTGAAAAACTGTGCATAAGATGCACCTTGTAATACACCAGCTAACCAAGTTGTATATCTATTTGTTACTAAATAAAATTCTGTTGGAATTCTATCATGCAAAGAAATAAATTCGAGAGTGTACATGACACCGTCTAATAATTTAGATGCCGCAGTAATTCCTAAACCGTCAGCTTCTAATTGTTTGAAGCCAACATCGTGATTATGCGCCACAACGACCTTGCCATCTGAGACATAATAAATCATGGTGGCCATGTCACTTATAGAAATAGTTAAATAAGATTGGGGCATGGAGATAGTATAGCAGAATAAAATTTTCAATTTCCAATTTTGCAATTTTCAAAGTGGATATAAAATACAGGAAATAATTTTCAATTATCAATTTCCAATTTTCAAAAAATACGAAATACGGGCTAATTTTTAATTTGAAATTTTTAATTTTTATTTATAATACAAATACTATCCAATTACATATTCCCAACCTGCTTGCCAAGATTTTGTTTTTCTCCAATCTTCTGCAAAAGCTTGTTTCCAAGTTTTTCCTTTAATCAGAACATCAAGAGCAAGTTGTGGGGATTTGTGTGCAACAATTGCCACACTTTTTCCATCATAATTCTTTTTTAAGAAATTAAGAAAGTCCTCTATTCTTACTTCTACATCTTCACAACTTTCACCTTCTGGAAATTTATTTGTGATACATTCTTCCTCTTGCATTGGTTCCACAATTGAAGATAGTGATCCATTTAATTTTCCGTAATTACATTCGCGAAGTCTCGCGTCAGAAGTAATTGTGTAAATTCCTTCCCACGCTAATTGTGAAGTCTTAACAGCTCGTTTTAAATCAGAACAAAATACAACATCAAAATGCTTATCTTTAGTTAAATCTTTCAAATTAATTGCCTGTTGTATACCGAGTTCTGATAATTCGACATCTGCCCACCCAGAAGAAAGACCTTTTTCATTGTCTGTTGTTGTTCCGTGTACGAAATAAGTTATGTTAACTGACATTTTACTCAAGTACCGCTTTTATTCGGCGAACACCCTGGCTAACGGACTCTTCCTTTAGGATTTTGAACTTTAACATACCTTCCTTACCCGAGCGACTGCTGTCGCCTGGATGAATTCCACCTACGGCTAAGTCGCCTGTGGAATTCACATGCGGGCCGCCACAAATTTCAATTGAGAATAAATTATTGTCGCCTTTGTTTTTTCCTTCACCAATTCTATAAATAGAAACTTTCTCACCATATTTATCAGTAAATAACCCAATAGCACCACGTGCCTTTGCTTCTTCAATTGAAATTTCTTCACGTATAACAGGAAGATTCTCTTTTATTTTTTCATTTATTAAGTCTTCAACTTTTTTCTTTTGTTCGTCTGTCATTTTTTCTCCATAAGCAAAGTCAAAGCGAAGTCTCTCTCCAGTAATATTTGATCCTTTTTGGACCACTGTATCACCTAAGACAGTTCTTAATGCCTGGTGAAGCATATGTGTCGCTGTATGATACTTCACTTCCATTTCTCCGTCCCCCCCTAAACCACCTTTAAACTTTCCAGCTGATGCGGTACGAGAACTTTCAGAATGTTTATTTTTTTCTTCATTGAATTCAATCATATCTACTGATATTCCTTTTTCTTTTGCTAATTCTCCGGTGAGTTCAATTGGGAAGCCATATGATTGAAGTAAGTGAAAAGCATTCACACCAGAAATATCGTGTCCTGCTAATTTTTCAAATTCTTTTATACCATTCTCGAGTGTCTTTCTAAATTTACTTTCTTCTTTATCTAATTCAGATAAAATTATATCTCTTTTTTCTTGTAGATTTTTATATTCATCTTTATAAACTAAAATAAATGAGTCAGCAATTTCTTTTGTGAAGTTTACATTCACTCCTAAGTTACGAGCAAAACGTACCGCGCGACGAATCAAACGACGTACGAAATACATTTGGTCTTTATTTCCTGGCATAACATCATCTCCAATTAAAAATACAGCAGAGCGGATATGGTCTAGTATTACGCGATATGCATAAGTATCATTATCTATTATTCCGTAACTTTTTCCTGAAAGTCTTTCAATTGTTTTCTTTGGATCTGCGAAAACATCTATATTAAAAATATCTGAGTCATTGCGAAGCGCGGCAGCATAACGTTCAAGTCCACTACCATGATCTACATTCATTTGAGGAAGTTCCTCGAAACCATTTGCAGTTTTTTTATATTGCATGAAAACATTATTTCCTATTTCAAGAAATCGTCCACAATCACAATTTACGTGACATGGTTCAAATGCAAAAACACTTTTACGGTGTATATCATTTGATATGAATGGATCAAAGTCATAAAACATTTCAGAGTCTGGTCCACCTGGCTCACCCTCTGGCATATTTGCTGGAACTCCACTGCGTGACCACCAATTCTTTTTTTCACTATAATAAAAAATCTTTTCGCCGTCTTGTATTCCATACTCCCCATTTTCAGATATTTTCGCTATAATATTTTTCTGTGCAAAAAGTTTTTGCCAAAGTTCTGCTGAGAATGTATCACGTGGTACGCCAAGTGCTTCATTGCCAGCAAAACATGTCACATAAAAATTATTTGGATTTAGTTTTAATTCTTCAATTAAAAAATTCCACATCCATGTAATTTCTTCTTCTTTAAAATAGTCCCCGAATGACCAATTTCCCAACATCTCAAAAAAAGTTGTATGACGATTATCTCCAACTTCTTCAATGTCTTGTGAACGAAAAGATTTTTGAGAGTCTGCAATTTTCTTACCAAGTGGGTGAGGTTGGCCTAGTAAATAAGGAAGCATAGGTTGCATCCCAGAGCCAGTAAACAGCGTTGTAGGGTCATTTTCAGGCACGAGTGAGGCCGAAGGAACGACAGCATGCCCCTTTTCCTTCATATATTCTAAAAATTTGGAACGAATTTCGTTTACTGTGAGTGTTTGCATATTTTTTAATTATATCAGAGTAAGACTATAGACAAAAGCGCGGCACCGAAGGTGCCGCGCTTTTCTATCATTACACATCAAACAATCATGTAAGCTTTACCAACCCATCATTCCCCATCCTCGTCCACTATGTCTACCTTCACCTGTACCACCTTTAGCAGTTTTTGTACTCAATGTAGCAAGTCTCTGGTCAGCCTGCGCTTGAGTTATTACGCCTTTGGTTACAAGTGTAGATAGCATTGTTTTCTGATTTGCTAATCTGGTAGCTTCCATTTTCTGTTTTACAGTATCAAGTGAAATTCCTTTTTCTTTTGCAAGAGTTTTAAGATCTTTACCTGATGCCCATGCAGTTTTCACTTCATCAACACTTAATCCAAGCATTGTAGCCTGATTCTGAAACATAGTTGTCTGTTGTGTCGCTATTTCGTCATGTGTTGCATTTGAATTAATATTCATATGTCCGAAAGACATTGCAGAGGCAGAAGATATAGTTAATAACGCTAGTCCAATACTAGGAATAAGCGCGTTTTTTAGAATAGATTTTTTTGTCATAGTTAAAAGATAAATTATGTTTGATGAAGAAAAAGACGCGCTATCTTTTTCCTCCTCACTTATTATTACAACGCTCGCTTTTAATTTGTTTCACTATTTACCTACCCATCATTCTTTCATGTCTTCTCTCCATATATTCTGCGAATGGAAAGTTATTCGCATCACGAATTCTAACAGCTTCAAATTTATCATCAATCATAGACCCATAAATAACAACATCCTCTCCTTTATCTGGTAAATCATTATCTTTTATACTCGTACTAGCATAAACGACCTCAGTTGTGTCATCAAATAATTTTATTGTGACATCATTTGTCGTGGTAGAAACTATCATTCCTCTTAAGACAGTCATTCTGCCTTTTTCTTTTAGTGGAAGAGGTCTGTCATATTCATTAGAAATAAAATCTATATGATTTTCACGAGCAAGCCGTCTAATTTCTCCATGCATCGGTGTAAGAGTTAGTAAAGAACTAAAAACAATAGCCGACAAAGTAAGAGTGAGTAATGTGGTTATAACTGGTTTTCTAAAAGAGAAAGCATAATTTCTCACTAGTATTTCTACAATAACAATTAAAATTACGGTTAATATAAATAAAACAAAAGGAACGGCTCGTATTCCATGCATAATCCCACCTAATCCAAATAATGGTAAATATAAAAATCCATGTTTAGAAAGTACGAAAATAATCATACTTCCAAAAAAAGTTAACACAACAAAAGCAAATACCGTAAGAGTGATACCGAGTAAAGAATACAAAGCAAACTTCCAGCGAGGAATCATACTTATTTTATTTTTTTCTACGAATTGTAGAATATTTGTTTTTATATCTGTCATATTTTTAAATGTGATCTTCTTTCTTTATATATTTCTCTAATTGCTCACGGGCACGGCGCAGTCTGACGCCAACGGTTGCAATAGGAATATGTAATACATCAGCTATCTCTTGATAAGAAAGTTCTTCATAATAATAAAGTACGAGCACTTCTTTGTATTTAAGTGGAATTAAAGATAAAGAAGATGACATTAATTCTTTCAATTCTTTATCAAGAGTCCCCTTATCTGCTGTTTCTTTTGCAAAAGGATGTGGAAATACTGTATCGAAATCTAAAAATGAAACTTTTTCATTTCCGCGTTTTTTTAAATATGTAACTGTTTCATTATGAGCAATACGATAAATCCAAGAGTTGAATGATCTATCAACATCAAAACTTTGCAAATTAACGAAAACTTTTATAAAAACATTTTGTACTATATCAGTAACATCATCTTCGTTTTGAAGAAAGCGCTTTATATAGCGTGTTAGTTTTGCTTCGTATTTATCTATTAAAACACCAAAGAGCTCAGTGTCTCCTCCTCGTATACGTAAAACTATTTGTTCATCAGACTGAGTATCCATAAGAAGAGTATACAACTAATACACAAAGATTGGTTTTTTTATTTCATCTAAATAACTTTGTATATTATGAAATTTGGCAAAAAAAAGGGCGCTATCTCGAGTAGCGCCCCTGGAAGACCAACTTGGCAACTGCTAAAGAAAAATGAAAAAACAAAGCAGCGTTGGTCATTACATTGTAGCACGAAACGGTGCTTTTTGTCAATAGTATTTATAAATTAAACAAAAAAAGACCCGCCTTTGCAGGGGGTCAAAATCCAACTATTCGGGACTGGGGGAGGACCAATCCAGAGATGTCAGTTGGAATGTATTTTATAGCACGAAAGAGTACTTTCTGTCAAGGACAAAGCCACGCTGAATATAACGTAATTATATAATACTAGTGGGTACCTACCCGACTCCTCGCATTGAAGCGAGTCGCTGGGTCATTGAGTTTAGAATTTAAAACCGCCCTTCGGCGGTTTTAAATTCTAAACTCAATGACATCCCCATCCTTCACAATATATTCCTTCCCTTCTGTTCTCAGCACTCCTTTTGACTTTGCTTCTGCAAAGTTTCCACATTTGACCAAGTCTTCATAAGATACAACTTCGGCACGAATAAACTTTGTTTCAAAATCAGAGTGAATGGCAGCAGCTGCACGTGGGGCAGTACTTCCTTTTATAATTGTCCATGCCCTTGTCTCCATTTCCCCTGTTGTTAAATATGTTTCAAGACCAAGTAAGTCATAGCCTGACTTTATAAGTCCATCTACTCCACTGTCATGGGCGCCAAGTTCTTTTCGCATTTCCTCAAGCTCAGCACCTTCAAAATCTTTTAATTCATCTTCAATCTTTGCGTCCACTACTACATATTTAAATTTGTTATCATTAAAATATGAAACTAACTTCTGATATCTGTCGTCTGCCATCTCGTCTAAATTCTTCCCACCGGACTGCTTATTCAAAACATAAAGAAATGGCTTCATTGTAATCAAATGAAGATCACGAATAAGTTTCAGTTCTTCTTGGTCAAATGAAATTGAATTAGCTAGCTTTCCTTCATCAAAAGCTTTTTTGAAAACGTCCAATATGCCTTGTAACTTTATTGCATCTTTGTCTCCACGTTTTACATCTTTCCCAATTGTTTGGCTACGCTTGTCGACTGTCTGCATGTCAGCAAGAATTAATTCCATATTTATAATTTCAATATCACGAAGCGGGTCAACTGTTCCTTCCACGTGTATGAGTTCACCATTTTCATAAATACGTACTACTTCAGCGATAGCATCTGTCTCACGAATGTGTGAAAGGAAAGCGTTTCCAAGTCCTTCACCGGCTGATGCCCCTTTTACAAGACCAGCGATGTCTACGAATTCAACAATAGCCGGAACTAATTTTTTTGAACCAGAAATTTTTGAAAGCACTTCAAGTCTTTCGTCAGGAACTGGGACAATACCCACAGACGGATCAATGGTACAGAATGGATAATTATCCGCTGGAACTGATTTTTTTGTAAGCGCATTAAAAAGCGTTGATTTCCCAACGTTTGGTAGCCCAACAATTCCGATAGATAAAGACATAATGTTTTACATTCTAACACAAAATTGGAAAAATTTTATAATTAAAAAACCTGCCGAACGGTTGGGTTGTGGGCAGGTTCTTTTTTTTTGGCGACTGAGATGGTCGTCTGTGGTGGCAGAGTTCAATTCCCGTGGTCTTCGGGTGGTGATGTGCTGTAGTCTGGCACCACTTGTTTTGGCTTTGGACCTTCATCCAAATCACCAAATACTGAGTCCGAAAGCTGAACGGCTATGCCCAGCGGTGCTGGGCCAGATTCGACAAAATCCTGGCTGTGGTCATCGTTTGAATGATTGGCTTCATACTTATTCGACATGATTGTCTCCTTAAGAACAGGTTATGTATATACTCTACGCCCTTAAATAAATATCGTCAATATGAAAAACTAGCCTAATTTTTTATCTTTAGTAAATATCTTGTTTAAAGTATAAGCTAAGAAAATAACTAATAGGAAAACTAATATTGAAGAAAATTTATTACTTGTACTTTTAACTGGAACTTCTTCGTTCTCTTTTGTTTCTTTTATATTTAATGAGCTAGTAGTACCAACTTTTAATGTCGTCCCTGTTTTGTCATTTTTAATTACACCTGAAGTTACTTTTGATTCAGTGAGGGTTGAATTACTTGCTGTATCAGCTACAGCGATTTCTTTTACTGCCGTTACTTTTGGTTTCTTTGATGCAGGCAAACTCAAGCTCGGTGTTACGACTTTTAAACTTTTTACTAATGTGTTAGTCTTTTTAAAAATGGCGAACTTTGTTAAGTGGCTAACTTTGAACTTCACTTCACCATTAACAAAAGTAGCGTCTGGTATGAGCACCCATTGCCAGTTTGTTTCATTTAACCAATATACTTCTAGATTTGTTTCATTCACAAGATTTTTTGGAATCGGTAATGTGATTGAAATTGGATTAGAGAAAAAGTGTACAGCCTCACCATTTTCATTTGTAGCTGTAATGTTATAAAAAGAATTATTTACTAGTTCAGTTCCTTTTGTGACTAAGAAAGTTGTATTGTTTGAAATAACTGGCTCTTCTGCAACTGCAAAAGTAGTTTTCTTTTCTAACGTATCTGCTGGTATTTCTAGGGTTAATTTACCTGAAGTCATGTCTTGAGTTACAGAACCAGACTGCTTTGGTGTGATAGTTAGTAGCTCATTGTGAACTTCTACTTTGTTTGAAGTGAGAGAATTTATAATAGAACTTATAAAACCTCCACCTCCAGAGGAAGAAGTGCTCGGTGCTGGGGTAGAAGGCGTACGCCAGTCGGTTCTGACATCACAGTATGTAGGGCAATCAAAATTAATAGTACCAACTAAAGTACCTGTTGCAGAACCTGATAATTTTCCTGTTGAACCATTTATTGAAACTCCATTAAAATCTATCCAACCTAACTGCTCTCCCCATGCAAAGCCAGAGAGATTTCCAGTGCTGTCATTGCTAACTCCACCCATTGCTGGATCAAACTTTATAAAGCCTTTACTGGCTGACCATGCAAAGCCGGATAATTTCGTGTCACTAACAGTTACATTTTCAAAATTAATATAGCCAACGTTGTTTGCCCATGCGTATTTATAAGAACTAAGAATAGTCCCAGCTTTTAAACTAGAAAAAGATAAGAATAGGCTGAAAATAAATACTAAAATTAACAGTCTATATTTATTCATAGTAGATTATTTCTTTTTTGAACTACTTGTGGTCTTTGCTGCTTCTGTTAAGTCCTGAGATTGATTTATAGATATCGGAGCCACGTTTATAATTTTATTTATTGAAGGACGATAAAGAATTGCTTTCATTGAAGTGGTGTAAGCAAATAAAATATCTCCATTTTCTGCTTGAGAAAAGAATAGTTGGCCTTTTAGTTTTTCTTTATCAGAAATTGTGGCAACTGTCGGTGTCTCCCCTTTTGGTAATTCCATTAATTCGCCAAGTATACCGACTAATCTCGTAGTTTCTTTTTCTGCGGCAACTTTTGGATCAATTGTTAAGGCTTGATACTTGTTGTAATAATGTACAGAACCGTATAGTCCAATTACTGCTACAGTAACAAGAATGAGAAGAGATAATCTTCTTGGACCAATTTTAATTCCAAATTTATTTTTAGGTTTCATTTTTGTAGTTTCTATTGGAGTATCTACTGTGTCTGTTGTGTATTTTTTTATCATATTTGTTAAGTTAATTTTAATTTAAAACCGGGACAGAATCAAGCTCAGATTAAGGAGCAGGCTCTCCTGTAGGTGCAGATTCTACTACTGGGGCTGAAACTGGCTCAGGAGTAGATGTTGGGGCTGGAGTCGGTTCAGATACAGGTGTAGTGACTGGTGCTGGTTGTGGGGCACTTTCAGGTGTAACTGGGGTATCTACAGGGGTTGTTTCCCCTGCTGGAGCTGTATTTGGGGCTGGTTCTACAGCAGGTGTTAGAGTTGGTTCAGATGGAGTAGGAGTTGGCTCTACAGCTGGTGCCCGCGGTGAATCTGGAGCAACTACTGGGGTTGGTGTCGAAACAGGAGAAATATTTCCTTTTTGTAGCAATGAATCTATTTGATCTCCATTTATACAAACTTCAGTGCCATCTGATTTCTTAACACAAACTTGTTCTGTATGTAATTTCTTAACAAATATTTCATCAAAGTATCCACGTATTGCTGTGACACGAGCTGAAACAAAGTCAGTTAAGAAAGAAGTATTGTTTGTAATTTTTTCTCCGATAATTTCAACTGCATTACGAGAAGCTTCTGATTGAATACTTGATATAAGAGTTGAAAGACCACTATTTGTACTTGATGCTGTTAGAGAAGTTAGACCTAATAATATTTGCTGTTCTGCAATAGATAGATTTCCTGAGTAATAAGTATTTTTAATCAACATAATAACTTCACCTTCACTTGTGCCGTCATACGCGGTTAAAGCTTGTCCAACAACCATGCCTTCTTTTGTAGCTTTCATTGCTGTTCCTTTAATAGAAGAACTAGTCAAGTAATCCCCAATTTTAATCGCACCATTTTCTGTAGAAACTTTTACAGGAACACGACCAGCAAGAGCAAGTGCTGTTGAGTTATCGGTATATTTACCCATAATTGTGTGTGGTGTTGTTGCAATAACACCAGCAAGTCTATTGTCATAGGCTCCAGTACTTAATGCTACTGATTCACCAGCATCACTAATACTTACAAGTTGGCCAGCAGAAGGAATATCTCCTGTATATGGAATCCATTCAGCGAGGTCGGCAGTATCTCCAGTACTAGGAGTTCCAGTCACATGCCATATACCGTTACTACGTACTACTGTATAATTTTCTGTCGATGTAGCGGCAGCTGTGTTTGATGTGTTTGCAACAGTACTTATTTGAGTGCCGTTGATTCTAATAGTAACAGTTTGTACTCTTGCATTACCAGTAACGCCTTTAATTGATTGAGTTTGAATGAAAGCAAATGTTCCGTCGATATTTGGAAGACCCGTAATGTCAAAAATAGTGTTGACTACAGAGTTGGTTGTCCCAGTGTTATTTGTCAAAAGATAAACTAAAGCCTTTGTTGATTCTGTAATAACAGTGTTGGTTACTGTGTTTACTTGATTATCTATTACAACACTACCTCCCCAGTTACCTTTCACATCAAGATCACGTGCTGGAGTACTTGTTCCAATTCCAACACTTCCATTTATAACAAAGTCACCAGTTCCTGTATTTAAGACAACACCTGTAGCACCAGTTACGTTTCCAATTGTAATTGTCTTTGCATTAGCGTTCGTACCAATGTTTATCGCACCTGTTGTACCTGTGTCAAGTGTAAGAGTATTTGCTCCAGTTGATAAAAGTGATCCAGCTCCAGCAAAAGTCATGGCGGTTGCAGAATATGTTATGGTATCAATTGATGCTATTCCTGTTAGCTCTCCTCCGGAGGTTAGATTTAAGCCTGTAGAAGTAATTGTGAGCGTGTCTAGTGCTGACCCAATAGTTAAAGTATCTGCTGTTGTGCTATCTGTACCAATATTAATAGCATTCCCTCCTATTCCTGTTCCTATATTAATAGTTTTTGAAT